>Ga0209777_10000159_pt1 | contig 116369 bp, 101 predicted proteins | sample FrelakmetHBP12HB_FD_187147 | JGI IMG/M metagenome (GOLD analysis project Ga0209777, IMG submission 187147) | Freshwater lake sediment microbial communities from the University of Notre Dame, USA, for methane emissions studies -HBP12 HB (SPAdes)... | ecosystem: Environmental > Aquatic >...
GCTATCAAAAGAAGGTTTGGACATAAATTGGCGTCGATGCGGAGAGATCTTCAGCGGAAGGAGCTCATGACTAAAGTCCTTGCATACAACCTCAACATACTAGCGAAGATCAATTAGAGACAGAGCCGGTTAAAACAGAGGATTCAAAAGAAAGCCTAACGGTTTATAGGTCTAACACAGGATTAGACAGATGAAATCTATGGACAAACCCCGCCTCAGCATAGCCAAACAAGCCTTCACAGGATTAGGCGCCCTAGCCGTTGTAATGTGGCTCATCTTGTTCTGCCGGCTTGGTCGCTTTACTATTGGCAAGGATGGACTTACTGGGCAGTCTTTTTCTCAAGCGTCACAGCCATCAACGTCTATTTCATAAAGAGAGACCTTGCCCTCATCGCCAATCGGCTAAAAGCGGGTCCAACTGCCGAAAAAATGAGAATTCAACAAGTCACGCACAGGTGTTTGTGACTATTTTTTTCATCTTGTTGCTTCTAATCCCGCCTCTTGACCACCACTTCCAATGGTCCAATGTTCCAGCGTACGTAGTTTTGATGTCGGACGTTTTCGTTGTGCTTGGACTTGCAATCGTTTTTCTCGTATTTAGGGAAAACAGCTACACATCCACCGTCATTGAAGTCAACGAAGAGCAAAAAGTAATATCAACAGGTCCCTACAAAGTTGTTCGCCACCCGATGTACTCAGGGGCGATGCTCATGCTGCTTTTCACACCTATTGCGCTGGATTCGTTTTGGGGAATGCTTGCTTTTTTTCCCATGTTAATAACGATTGGATTTAGGCTTCTTGAATAGGAAAAGTTTTTGGCGATAAATTTAGCTGGGTACAGCGAATATCGTCAAAAGACACGATACCGTTTGATCCCCTTTGTCTGGTAAATGAAACATGAAACTTCACCACGAATATGATAGAAAATGGCAGGAGCGCCTATTTTTCGAAGGGAAACAAATGTTTGATGAGCAGGCACAAAACCCTAAAACCCGATTAAAGCCGGGTTATCAAGCGCTTTCTTAGAAAGGGCACGAATTGTTTTTTTCGAATAGCAGTCTAACAAGGGTAGGGAGTAATGCTTGCACCTTAGAGGAGAAGGGAGATTGGGGGCAAGGCGCAGGCATTACTTCACTTTCACCCTTCAGAGTACTATTGTTTTGGGACTTCACTTAACGTTTTTTGAGAAGAAGAATTCACTAATCTGCAAAGAACAATTAACTAGCTAGACAAGAATTGATTAGAGCGTTATGAAGTGAAGAACATATGTTAGAGTTTCTGGAATATTCCAGCTTTTGAAATATGGCTTATATAATATCTTAAGCTTTCTGATGGTATAGAAACCTCCTTTGGATTTAAGCGCGGCCCTAGCTTAGGTTTTTGCATTTACCTAAGCTGGGGCATTCCTCCATAAATGTAGATGATTTTTATTTTTGAAGCGCCTGCTAGAGTTCCAGTTTTTTCTCGCCATCTGCCTTCTAACAAACACAAGGGTTAGCCCTAGCTTCACGAATAAGGCAGAATGACCAGCGATGAAACTTGAACTGAAAGCGAACGAGTGCTTCCAAAGTGAAACAAGCAATAGCGTAGTCATCGATTATTTCTAGCATTGGCTGACCACAGCAGGACGGATTTTTCTGCTCATGGCAGTTATGAGAGTGTGTGCAGTCGCAAGTTTCATAGTCAGCTTCTATTTTCTTTCCGCAATTCTTGCATTGAAATGTTGGCATAGTTTTCCTTTAAGAATAAGTGGGAACATGCGCTAAAATCTTGCTAGGTTTTAGCGCGGCGTTCTTTTCGTCTCTGGAGCAAGACAACAGTCGCAACAATAGCAATAACCAATACAACCGTAGCCCCTATTGCAACATAGAAAGAAAAGTCAGCAGAAGACGGATTTGAAGTGGATAGTTTTGCCAGCCAAATCTGCGAGTTGATACTGCCAACTAAAACGTATCCGCCATCTCTTGTTTGAATGAGGGGTTTGCCAAAATCCTCAATAGAACTCCCCCAAATAGACGCTCCTGAAAACGTCTCGTTCCATACCAATGCTCCATTGGAGTTAGTTTTCACAAGCCAAACCCCGTTTCCATTATACAATCCTGCGAAACAATAGCCGCCGTCATTGCTCTGAGTAACTGCAAGGGCCCAGCTTCCGATTCCTCCGTAATTCTGGTTCCACGCCATATTGCCCTGTGAGTCGGTTTTGACCAGCCAAGCCAGCCAGTCGCTGTCTTTATCAACGCTTACTCCCGCAAGCAGATATCCTCCGTCCTTAGTCGCGATGCCTGCATCGCTTTCAGCCGTAAAAAACTTGCCTGAGCCGCCGTAAGTTCTGTTCCACTGCTCGTTTCCATTCGAGTCGGTTTTTATGATTTTAAAGGCTGACGGCAGAGTCCCAGATTCCCAGCTTGTGCAGAAAATCACGTATCCTCCGTTACTGTTTTGCACTATGGAATTGGCGAAGTCGCCTTGAGGACCAACTATTGTTTTGTTCCATTGCATGTTGCCTGATGCATCAGTTTTAACAAACAATATTTGTCCGACGGCATGAGACGAATTTTGAGGCGGGGAAAATGTGCCAACGAAAGCGTAACCGCCGTCGATAGTTTGAACTAAACCGCGAAACGAGTTATAGGGCTCAGCGTAAACGTAGCTTTTGTTCCACTGAATGTTTCCGTAGGAATCAACTTTTACGATGACATACTCGTTGTTCAACGTACCAGCTAAGGCATACCCTCCATCCTGCGTTTGAATGAGGTACGGAAGGCTTGTGTTGGTTCCCTCCAGTTCGTAGCTTTTGGTCCAAAGCAAATTGCCAGCCGAATCTGTCCTAATCAATAAAGTCCCAGGAGGGTTAATCCCAGCAATCGCGAATCCCCCGTCATTGTTCTGCAAGACCGAATAGCCAACCAAGCCACCGAAGAAATGCGCCCACTCCAAATTGGGCGCCTTAGCAAGGACGTTAGCGGAAAAAGGGGACAAAACAAGACCTGTAGTCAAGAACAGGACAATCAAAGCAAGAACAAATCTTGGCGTAACTTTCAACTCGTCACAAACTTCTTTTACGCAGATGTCCCCTTTATTTCTTGTCAGAAACGGCAGCGCAATTTATCGCTCAAGGCATTTTCACGCAAAGGGGTTCTGGTGACCTACTACTCTATTACCAAAATTTTTAAGCTACGCACCGATAGAGTTCTCTTGCAACAGGACACATACGTAGCAGGATTCTGGTTTAGCTTCAGGAAAATAAAAATGAACAAACCATCCAAGCTTGTTTGCATACCTGCTATCATAATTCTGACAATACTAGCAGTGTCCTTATGCATAGTCGTACTTCAGCAAAACAGTGTTTTGGAAGCCGCAAAGAGCAACTCGGTCCAAAAAGAAGATGGGCGGGCACTTTTTTCATCTCTTCTAACTCAAAGCTCGTTGTTTTCCGTACCCCTGCAAACGCCACTTCCATGTTACGGCCCACATATGCTTGCAAATGTAAGCGAAACGGAAGCGAACATAAACGATACCATAACCGTAGCGGGCAGAATCTGCCCAGCCGAGCCAAACGCAACAGTGGAGATAACTTTCATCAGGCCAGATTACACCTACATCGACAAAAAAGTCTTGGCCGACGACCAGACGGGAGAGTTTAGCGTAACCCAAAAAATGGACATGACGGGATTCTGGAACATATTTCCTTTGGAAAACCACATAACGGACAGACTCTGGGTAAATGTCACCGACCCCTCAAGCGCCTCTTTACCGCCGACCGTTGCACATCAGTATCCTGCGCCTCCGGACAGCAACTACATTCTGCCAATCGGAATAGCCGCCATCGTTGCCGGGGCAATAGTGCTTGGAGTAACTATTTGGCGCAAAGACAAGACCAAAAAAATCAGCAACCTAAGACTGCTTATCCAAATAGCCTGTGTCCTACTGATTTTCACAGGACTCTTCCTCAACCAGCCCAGGCTACCGGCATTTCCCAACTCTGAAATTTCCGAGCATGAACTCCTAGTCGGAACCAACGTTTACGGCAGTGCTTTGCCCGACGGCTTGCCCATTCCAGCCTATGCCTGCTATTACGCTTGCGGACGAACCGTCATATGCCCCCTTTGGCAAATTCAAACCTACATTTACCCATTTTGGAATGTTGGCCACGGCTGGGCGGTCAACTACGACTTTTCCGGATTAGAACGGCTAGCCCTGGTTTTTGGCCTAATAATTTTAGCTTCGGTAATTCTTGGAAGAGTCTGGTGCGGATGGGTATGCCCCTTTGGCTTGTACCTGGACATGATGACACGCCTAAGGAAAGCTTTGAAGATGAAACACAGAAATTTGTCCCCAGGTCTAAACGCCAAGCTACATCAACTGAGCTACATCATCCTGGCAGTAGTCATCCTGTTATGCGTCGTTTTCGCTTCTCAAGCCATCACGGGCACTCAACTGGTTTCGGGAACGCAACCGGGAGGTTCCGTTTACACATATTTCTCTGCCCCGTTCTGCCAAGTTTGCCCCATGAAGCCACTTTGCATGCTCCTAGCGGCGGCTGCGGGAACTATGAAGACATCGTGGGTTTTCGGCACAACTACAGGCCAATTCTACCAGCTTGGATACTACGTAACTTCTCTCAACGTCGGGGTTCTAGCCGCGGTTACTGTGGCTGCATTCTTTTTCCGGCGGTCTTGGTGCAGAATCTGCCCGTTGGGCGGCATGATTGCGTTGTTTAACAGGTTCCCACCTTTCAAGTGGATTTCAGGAGTGCGCCTAGAAAAGTCGGAGGAAAAATGCACAAAATGCGGAGTATGCAAACGTGTTTGCCCAACAGAGGTTAACACTGTTTACGAACAGAAAAGCGGCGACGTCGCTAATTCTCGATGCTTGATGTGCCTAAGATGTGTGGAAATGTGTCCTGAAGAAGACGCGTTAAAGTTCAAGTTCGCAGGGAAAACCGTATGCAAATCCAGGAACTGGCTAACCGACTAAATGAGAGACAGAGAGAAACCCAACGTGGGTACATCGGTTTCTTTAGTCTCATTTTTTTGCGCGGGCGACCCCAGTCTTTTGCAAGCTCTTTCTTTACGGTTTCTTCGTGTAAATGTCCGCAACGAACATTTGATTGTCTTCAACGCGTCCCGTGATTATGTGCTGGTCTACTGCGTGAACCAGCATCTTTAAAGTAGCCTCAGTGCTGTATCCAAGCTTGGCAGCTACGTCCGCAACAAGCATTTTATCCACTCCGCCAACGGCGGTTTGGAGTTGCTTCTTCAATCCCTTGTCTTTCAATGCTTCGTCAACGACGAAGTCAAGGTTTAGGCTCGTGCAGTTTTCAAGAAGAGTTCCCAGGTCGCGGACCTTTTGCGTCTCAGGTTTTTGAAGCAATTCCTGGGCGTTCTTGCTTGAAATGCTCGTGGCCAAACTGTTGTTTGCCCTTTTGATTTTTCCCAATTGCCTCGAGTCCATATCGGACAAGGCAGCATTCAGAGTCAAAGGTCTTGCCAGGGAGACGAATTTTCCGAGCGCTTCAAGGGCTGGTTGGCGCAATTTCATCTGGATGTCGGCTTGGCAGGCTTTGGCATAGCACATGGCGGCTTCCAGCAATTTGCCTTCACCTTCGAGGGATTTGGCTTTTTCTCCAAGTTTCGTCCCCTTCGTTTTCAAATTGTTTCTCCAAACCGCAAATCCACCAGCTAACACGGCGACCACCACGACAACCGCGACAACCGCTAGCGTCATGGTGGAAGTCCAAGTGAAACCTACAGTCGGTGTTGGGGAGGAAGTTGGAGATGCGCTTGGATTAGCGGTCGCAGACACTGAGGGACTTGGCGTTGTAGGAAAAGTGATTACGCCGTTAGCGTCTGTTTTCAGCAGCCAAAAGTCTTCTAAACCCGCACCTGTGGCGTTTGTGTACCCGGCGATCGCGTAGCCCCCGTCAGTAGCTTGGGCTACTGCTCCTGCAACGTCCAAACCGTCACCGCCATAGGTCTGATTCCAGACGGCGTTGCCAACTGAGTCGGTTTTAAGCAACCACGCCTTCACGAAAACTGCACCGGACGAGTTGGAAACGCCTATGACCACGTAGCCGCCGTCGCTGGTCTGAATCCCCGAAAGCGCGTCATTAGTGCCCGACGCCCCGTAGATTTGGTTCCACTGCATAATACCCGCAGAGTCAGTTTTTACCATAAGATATCGGTCACCGCTTGCGGTCTCAAGTGTGCCGGTAAGCATGTAGCCACCGTCACCGGTCTGCACCATGCTTCCCATGATGCAACTGCTAGAAAGAGGATAGCTTTGGTTCCACTGCTGAACACCGTTGCCGTCAGTTCTAATCATCATTAGGCTCGCTAAGCTTGTCGTATTCAAAGAATCAGTGTCGCCTCCCAGCGTGTAGCCACCCTCACTGGTCTGTACAACCGAGAATAATTCGACGTCGTGGGTGTCCACGAAAGGCTTGTACCATTGGAAAACGCCATTGCTATCGACTTTGAGGAGCCAGGCAGCTTTCCCGTTGCTGCCAAGAGAATTGGATGTGCCGACAACGGCGAAGCCTAGGTCGCTGGTCTGGATGATACTATAGCCTATGGATGTTCCGACTTGAGGATAAGTTTGGTTCCACACGATGTTGCCGAGGTAGTCGGTTCTCACTATCCACATAGATAGTTCGCCGCTACCGACGTTGCTGCTGGTTTGGCCAGTGCTACTTTGCTGGAAAGAATAAGTATAACCCGTGATTGCGTAGCCGTTGTCGCTGGTCTGCACCAAAGCATCGGCCAAACCCTGGCCCAAACCGCTGTAAGTCTGATTCCATAGCTCGTTGCCGTCAACATCTGTCTTAACAAGCCAGGCGTTAATGAGCCCTGAGCCGTAGGAGTTGGTGCTGCCCGCCAACGCATAACCACCTTCGCGTGTCCTAATCATGGCGTACGCCTTGTCGCTGTTAGCTCCGCCATAGGTATTGCTCCACCCAATGGTAGTTGAAGCGGCTACCGCAAAAGATGCTAGCAGCAAAGATGTTAATGTGATAAGGATTAACCCCGAAGCCAACCAAAGTGCACGTCGTGACATGATAGGTCTTGGGTGAATAGTCACTCACAGAATAAATACTTACGCCATAATTACCCCGTAGCTGCGCGGGCGAGGTAAAAGCAAATAAGCACGCGAGCGCCAAAAGATGTGAGGAACTGTTATGACCATGTGGTTTTACGTAAAGACAAACGATGACCCAAAAACAGTCGGCGACATCGTTTGCGCCTACAACATATTCGAAGACAGCCACCCGAAGGGCGAATACAGCTGGGTCACGGAGAAGGGCGTGGGACCTGAGGATTACTGGGAGATAAGGGGCAAGTACGAGGAAATGAAGGATCTTACTGACGTCGCCCTCGTGTACAAGGCAGGCGACGCAGTGGTGCTGGGTGAAGTGGGTGACGATTTTGTGCCTAACTTCATGGACCCACTGCTGGAAAAATACGGATTCGACAACATAAAATGCATCAGAACTGCCCCCAAACAATAAGCACTCAAAACAGGTTCTAGCTATAGCTGCCTAAAGCTCCAGTCCCAAAAGCAAATGATAATTTATTACGCGAACTCTCATGGATAAGAGATAAAGCAGGCTACTTGCCTAGTCCTTTTGACTCAAGAATGCAACCTGAGAAGGCAAATGCTGTTTTCGAATTGCTTGCAAAACCCGTCCGTGACGCGCTGGCCGAAGCTGGGTTCGCCGAGCCCACGCTGCCGCAAACCATGGCGTTTCCGCCCATCCTCGAGGGAAAAAACGTGCTGTTAATTGCGCCAACAGGCACGGGCAAAACCGAAGCTGTCTTGCTTCCGGTTTTCTCAAGACTGGTGGAACAGAAAAGCCAAACGGATGAAAGCAAAGGCATCCAAGTAATCTACATCACCCCGCTCCGAGCGCTGAACCGCGACATGCTTAAGCGGCTCACATTCTGGAGCCAGCGCCTGGGCTTGTCCGTGGAGGTTCGCCATGGCGACACCGAGATGAAGATTCGCCGCAAACAAGCACGCCAGCCGCCCCAAGTTCTCGTGACAACGCCCGAGACGCTACAGGCGATTTTGCCGGGCTCGCAGATGCGCAGGCATCTTAGAAGCGTTCAGTACGTCATCGTGGATGAAGTGCATAATTTAGCGGAGAGCAAACGCGGCGTGCAGCTTACCCTCGCGTTGGAGCGGCTATTCGACACGGCGAGGCATGAGTTTCAGAGAATCGGCCTATCTGCCACGGTGGGCAACCCCGAGGAAGTCGCCAAGTTCATAGCGGGAACCAGCCGACCAGTCGCAATCGTCCACGCGTTCCTCGCCAAAAACTACAGCTACCGCGTCGAATACCCCACCCCATCCGAACCGGACTTCGAGTTGGCTGGCAAATTAGAAACGTCTCCCGAAGCTGCCGCGCGAATTCGCAGGCTTACGGAGCTAGTTGACTCACACAAGTCCACGCTCATCTTCGTCAACAGCCGCACCATGGCTGAAATGCTCGGGCATCGTTTCACCCAATTGGACCGCACGGACATTGCCGTACATCACGGGTCACTAAGCAGGGAAGAGCGCGTCGCCGTAGAGGACAACTTCAAGGCGGGCAAACTCAAGGCCATTATCTGCACGAGCACGCTGGAGTTAGGCATAGACATAGGCAACGTAGATCTCGCCGTCCAATACATGTCCCCACGGCAGGTTAGCAGCTTAATTCAGCGAGTGGGTAGGAGCGGACATAGCTTGCAGCGGCTCTCAGACGGCGTCATAGTCACGGTTTATCCTGACGATACTTTGGAGTCAGTTGCAGCAGTTCAAAATGCTTTAGCCAACAAGATCGAGCCCGTCCTCTTCCACGAAAACGCCCTCGACGTGCTGGCGCACCAAATTGCAGGTGTCCTTATGGATAGGGAAACAGTCACCGTAGAAGATCTGGCGTCTGTCGTGAAGCGGGCTTACCCATACCGCAAACTGCCCCGAAAACGGCTCTTGGATGTGGTATACTTTTTAGAGAGCCTCAACAAGATACGCTTAGACGAAGAAGGCAAGATTCTGAGAAAAACCGGTCGAACCCGCGAATACTACTACGGCAACCTCAGTATGATACCCGACGAAAGACGCTACCCCGTCATCAACGTGCTAACCGACCGAAAAGTCGGAACATTAGGCGACGAGTTTATGGCGCTGGATGCACGCGTTGGCTTGCACTTCATTATGCGAGGCAAAGTCTGGCGCATCGTCCAAATCGAAGAAGAAACCGGAACCGTCCATGTGATCCCCGCCGAAGACCCTTTTGCCGCCATCCCAGGCTGGGACGGAGAAATACTGCCCGTCCCCTTCGACCTTGCACAGCAAACCGGCGTAGAGCGAGAAACAATCGGCAAACTGCTACAACAAGGCAAGAACGCGGAGCAAGTAGCTGAGATCCTAGCAGCCGAGATGAAAACAGACAAGGCCACACTACTGGAAAGCGTCCGCGAAATCGACGAGCACGTCAAGGAAGGCGCACCGCTGCCGACGGAGAACCGTATCGTGCTGGAAGCCTACGACCGATATTTAGTTGCACATGCTTGCTTTGGCGAGGTTGTGAACCGCACGTTGGGAGGCATCTTCGACTCAGTGCTATCGGAACGCGAAATCATCACAGGTTGGTGGGCAGACGGCTACCGCATCCTCCTCGAAATGCCCCGAAGGCTCTCCCGGGCAGAAGTGGAGGAATTGCCCAAGGTCCTATTCAGCCTCACCGACGAGCAAGTTGAGCAAGCCTTCCAGAAGTATGTCAGAGCCAAGTTTCCCTTCGCCTACAAGATGAAGTTCGTGGCGGAGCGCTTCGGTGCCCTGCCCCGCGGGAAAACATTGAGTCCCGAGCGCCAAGCCAAACTCAGAGCCTCATTTGAGGACACGCCCATCTACGACGAAACACTCCGAGAGGGCATGCTAGAAAAAGCCGACCTCAAGAAAGCCAAACAAATCATTCATGAAGTCCAAGCTGGAACAATCACCGTCAACTGGATAATCCAAGCGGAAAAACCCACGCCATTGGCATATCATATCCTAGCGCAGTACGCTGACATCTCTGAGCTCATGGCGCCCGAACGCGTCATCCTCAACAACATTGAAAGGATGAAAAATGCCATCGAAGCCCGGACGGCGACGTTGCTCTGCCTCAACTGCGGACAATGGACAATACAGGAAAGAGTTAAGGACCTGCCCGAGGAACCCCAATGCGGAAACTGCCACTCGAAGCTGCTTACGCTCCTCTACCCCAGCCAAGACGTTGGCAACCTCAAGGAATTGTTGCAGAAGCGCCGCGAAGGCAAAGACATGGTAGAAGAAGAACTCAAGGAGCTCACTCAGGCACGACGCAAAGCAGACTTAGTCTTGAGCTACGGCAAGCAAGCCATCCGAGCGTTAATGGTGAAGGGTGTGGGTCCGGAGACGGCTTCGCGGATCTTAGGCAAGATGCACCCCAAAGAAGACGACTTCTACATGGATTTGCTAAAGGCGAAGATCCAGTATCTGCGAACCAGAGAGTTCTGGGAAGACAAAGAAAAGTCAAGGTAGAAACTCTTCAATCATTTTTCAGTTAAGCCTTTATTACATTGAAACGCAGAAAGAATTCTCCATGGAAGACGGCAAAGAGAAGAAGCAGCTTAAACGCAGTTTGGGCCTATGGTCGGCAACCGCGATAAACGTCGGCGCCATCATCGGCGGCGGCATCTTCGTCGTCACAGGCATCGTCGCAGGCTACGCTGGCTCAGCACTCATAATTTCGATAGCTGTTGCCGCATTGATTGCTTGCTTCACCGCTTTAAGCTTCACGGAACTTTCGACTTGGCAGCCGGTTGAGGGCAGCGCCTACGAATACACGCGGCAATTGGTCTCGCCGTTTGCGGGGTTCTTGTCAGGATGGATGTGGATCGTCGCAAACACGTTTGGCGGAGCCGCCGTCTCGCTGGGGTTTGCATATTACCTGCGTTCAGCATTACCAAGTTTACCTGTTAACATAGTTGCTGCAGTTGTTTGCTTGGCATTCACCGCGTTGAACTTTTACGGGGTGCGCCAGTCCGCGATCCTAAACAACGTATTTGTAGCCATAAAGCTTGCAGTCTTGGCTTTCTTTGTTGTATTCGGGCTATTTTTCTTCAAAGCGCAGAATTTCACGCCGTTTGTGCCCTTCAGCACTGGCGTGCTGTTTGGAGCATACTTTATCTTCTTTGCATACGGCGGCTTCGCACGTGCCACTATTGTCGCCGAAGAAGTCAAGGACGCGCGACGCAACGTACCCCGAGCAGTCTTGCTGAGCGTTGGAATCTCAACTGTGGTTTACATTCTGGTGGGAACGGTGGCGGTTGGGCTGCTCGGAGCAACGGGTTTGGGGAATTCAGGTAGCCCCTTAGCCAGCGCCATTGGCATGTCGGGAAATCCGCTGTCAGTGCAGATAGTTTCCTTCGGAGGCTTGGTTGCAACGGCGAGCGTCTTACTCACGGGGGTCTTGGGCGTTTCACGGATGATGTTCTCGATGAGCAGGCGAAACGACCTGCCAAAGCAGCTCTCCAAGGTTCACGAACGGTACTGCACGCCTTATATTTCGGTATGGGCAGTCGGCATAGCCATGACTCTGCTAGTCCTTTTCTTTGATCTAACGAACGTTGTTGCCGTGAGCACTTTTGCTTTGTTGTTTTGGTATGTTTTCGCGAACATCGCCGCATTCAAACTCAAGGTGGAAAAGAGGCTTTTCCCAAGATTCATGCCCATCTTGGGTTTTGCAACGTGCCTTATCTTGCTAGCCATTGTATTTGCCGTCGCGCAAACCGCATGGATATTGGGCTTGGCGTTCCTAGCAGTTGGATCTGTAATCTACGCTGTCAGAAAATATCGGGCTAAAACGATAGGAGCTGGAGCGCAATGTGGGAGTTAATTCTGCCATTCCTAGGCTTCCTGATTGCCCTTGTCGCAGTCATGATTGGCGTCGGCGGCGGAGTCTTCATTGTGCCGTTGCTGACTCTGGCTTACGGGTTTACCCCTGCCCACGCTGTAGGAGCGAGTCTGCTGGTAATTATATTCGGGGGGCTTTCAGCTACGATCGGCTACTCGAGGCACAAACTGGTCTTCTTCAAAGTGGGGCTGTTGCTAGCCGTCGCGACCGTCCCAGGCTCCATAGTTGGAGTATTCTTGACGTCGGTTTTACCTGGCGCAGTACTTGGGCTGATTTTCGGTGTTTTCCTAATCGCAATTGCCATCAGGATGATAATTTCAAACAACCTGTTCCGACGGAAAAAACCTGGTACCCCCGACTCCAAGGTCATTTGGTCTGAGCCTGAGATATTGGCTGACAAGCGGCGGTTTCTTGCGGCATTTGGACTGTGCTTTTTCGGCGGTTTAGTCTCGGCTTTGCTGGGGATAGGCGGCGGGTTAGTATTTGTACCGATTTTGTCTCTTGTGCTGCTTTTGCCCATTCACGTCGTCGTGGCAACTTCAATGTTCACGATGGTTTTCACGTCGTTCGCGGGCGTGGTGCAGCACTGGACTTTGGGAAACGTTAACTTGGAGTACGGACTGCTGCTTGCATTCGGAGCGGTTGTGGGTGCGCAGGTTGGAGCTTGGGCTTGCAAAAGGGTTTCGGGCGAGAAGCTGCAGGTAGTTTTCGCAGTGGCTTTGATTCTATTGAGTATGCAGATGATCTTGAAATTCATTTGAGTTTCCACTTGAAACTCGACATTGAGCTCTGTGCACTGGGGAAAACTGAAACAAGCCGTAGGTCAAGGTGTTGGCACAGGGTGGCTTTTGGAGGCTTTTGGGTTTAACGCCGTTTCCTCTGGATTACAACTAACACGGTGAGTACAGCGGCAACCAAACCTGCAGCAACGATTGCTAGGATTGTGTAGCTGGCAAAAACGGTTATTGACGCGGAGGGCTGCATTGACGGGTCAAAGCTTGTGGATGCGGCCATTGCGAGGTTAGACGCAGTTGCATGGACTTCCCCTGTGGGGACCAGCCGAAGGTCTACAGTTCCCTGTGCGTCGGCTGCTACATGGACTTGAGTCCCGTTTGCCAGCGTGCAAATAACTTGGGCGTCAGCGACGGGAATTCCAAAGACGTCGTTTACAACCAGTTTAGCATCATAGACGCGGGTAAACACGGTTTCATTAAACGGAGAGTTTACAACGTAGGCTGTTGGAGACTCGGGTTTCACGTCGATGCCCTGCCACATGACCTTGGAAATTTGGAGACTCGTACCTGCGTCTAGCCAAGAAGCAAACGTTGGAATGTCAGTCATGCCCGTGGAGTCTGTTTGTACCTGGAAAGTCGCTGGGATAATTGGGTAGGTTCCTGTGCTGTCAGTGAAGCTGAATGTGACAAGGTATTGAGTGGCAGCGCCGAAAGTAAGATCGTGGACACCGTTAAGCGCAATTTGGGGTGTTGTGAACCTGCCCGTTTCAGCCCGCGTTATGTTTGTGACCGATCCATCAAGTGCGTATTCTACTAAGCTTTGTCTGGCGTTTCCGTTGACCATTTGACTGGTATAGTCAGAGGACACGGTAAGGCTTGTTCCGGCGTCGTAGAACGTATCTTTCGTGGGCGAAGCCTGTGAGACAGCCATGTTGAAGCCGCCACCGAAAGAAAGCTCATACTGTGTGACTGAGTTGACGGTGATGTTCCGTGGCGCAGTCATGGATAAGGCAACGTCGAAGGTTCCGTTTGCAGAGCGCGGCAAGACTACCATGTCGCCTTGCGTGGTTGCATAACTGACTGCGTTTGTTCGTGATTGCCCCGTCGTCTGGTTCCAAGAATAGTCGAAGGTCGCCATGACCTTTGTGCCTGCATCATACCATCCAGCGTCGCCAGCAAATTGTGGGTTGGTTATATCCTCAAGGGAACCGTTCGCGACTGTAAACTTGAACTGTTTTGCGGTCGTTTGTGCTATGATTAGGGGGGAGGAAATGTCGTTGAGGTTGAGCACGCTAACTGGGGTCGCTGTAGACACGTCGGTTTGGACGCCGTTGATAGTATATGACTGGACCCTCTCACCAGTATCTGCTCCGCGGCTGACGATGCTGTTTAGGACCAAGGTTACAGGTGTGCCTTGGTCGTACCAGTAATTGTCTCCGCTAATTGTGGGCGGCGTAACGTAGGCTACGTTGCCTACTGATGTTCCTAAGGTTAGTTGAAACTGCTTCACATAGCCTAAAGCTACCTGGTGAGGGCTGTTCATGAAGACGGAAATTGTTACGGTGTCAAGATTTGGCTGCACAGTAGCGGGAGAGCCTCCGTCGATGGAATAGGAGTTGACTCTCTGCCCTGAGCCTGCCGATCTGGTGGTCAAGGCTGGGATGCTTACTTGAACCGTGGTGCCGCTGTTAACCCACTGCCAGTTCGCCTGAGCGCCGACAAAGCTGAGCAAGAATTGGTGGTTGTAGACGACTCGGGCGGTTACTTGGTTTGGCGTTTGCACGGTCCAAATTGTGTTGTCTTGGGTTGCCCACTGTTCAGTTGGACCACCCGTTAAGGGGTTTGAAATTGAAACGGTTGTGCCTTTGGCGGGTAGAATTCTTTGGTAGGTAGAAGCAGAAAGTGACAGGTCCACTCTCGTGAAAGCCGCTTTGTCGCTTGCCTTGTCCGGAGCAGTGTAATAGGTTAGGGTCGCAATTGGAGGGCTGCCACCAGTGGACACGGCAAAACTAGTCTGCTGGGAGACCAAGTCATAGTAGCAGAAGGTGGAGTTGGCTCCCGAGGGCAGGGAAACGTCAGCGGCTTGCGAGTTCAGAATCCATTCTTCAGAAGCCGTCGAGGCAGTCGAGATTCCTGAGATAGTCACCTGTGTTCCATTATCAGCGTTAACCACAAGAGTCCCGTTTTGGGCGTTCGCCGTAAGCTGCTTCCCGTTAAGGATGTATGAGACAGAGAATTTGTTTGAGGAAGTAAGGGCGGTTGTCTGGTCTGTGGGGAATAGCGTGATAGAGGTGGGTAGAGGCACGATTGTTCCGGTTGTAAATTGGTAGGCATTGCTGGATTCGGACGCGCCCAAGTACGAGAACCCGTGGAGTTGGGTGGCATTCTTTGTGTAGTCCACTGGACCCGGCGAGCTTGAAATCCAAGTGCCGTTCCAGTAAGGATTAAGCTGGTCAAACTGGTCCATCCACATCCACGCTGATGAAACGCCGAGGTTAGTCGAGTAAGTGACTTGGCTGCTGTCTCGGTAGCTGGGGTCGCCATGGTACCATTCAGTCATGGGTCCAGTGAAGAAACCATTAGCGTCTGACGGACCGTAGGGGGTTCCCTGGAAGTAGCTTGCGTTCATTGCATCAAAGCCTTGAATAGCGTAGGAGCTCGTGTTCCAGTCACGCGCATACATAATGACGTAGCCATATTGAAACTGTAAGCTTAGCAGCACTTTATCGCCCGAGTTTACCGGACCGGAGAAAGGATTCATGCCGCCTCCAGTGCCGCCTGCTGGGTAAACAGATGTTTGGTTTGGGGCAAAAACTTCGTAGTTGAAACCGAAGCCTTGCGTGTAACCGCCTACCGTATAGGGCCAATTGTAGGATATCCCAACCTGAAACCAGTAACCCGCATCGGTTAATCCATTTAGGAGATAGGCGGGGCCGTAGCCGTCAGGGTCCGCTTGGCCAATGGCGGTGACGTTGTATGCTAAGCTGGAAAAGTCCTGAGTTAACGATAAGCCCAGTTGCAAATCGTATCGTGCAATTGGAGGAGGCTGCTGTGATCCACTTGCAGATTGAGCAATAGAAAGACGCATGTTGTGCATATGCTTGACGGGTATGGCTGTTGATTGCTGGGCATGCGCCGAACACGTGAGAAGCCCAACGAGCAAAAATGTAGTTAAGACCAAAATTGCAAACAGGATTAGACGAAGCCGCTTCAGTTTTCTCCCCTCTATTTGTTGCATTTGCTGGTTACCTCGATAATAAGGTTATTCCTACTTTCGGGGGCAACTGCACGCTCTGGTTTAGAAAGAAAACGAGCGGCTGAAATAAAAATAGCTGTACGAAAATAAAGTCAAGCTCTGGTCTGATTGAACAAACAGCGTTAATACTCGCTTACGTTGCACTCTTTTTTTAAGTGTTCTCTTGGGATTCTTGGCTTACAAGGAAGTCTTATGGCTTGATGAGTTGGAAGACTCCGCCGTCAACCAATGTATCGACATCGCTGTTCTTCATTGTAGCCTTCACGGTTGGCTTACCCATGAGGAAGTCCATGTGATTTCCCGAGTCGTTCTTACCGCCTGGGAAGTCAGTGTTGTCGCCAAACGCGATGTGAACCGTACCGTGGATCTTCTCGGTTTCCAAGAATTCTTCGACGAACCGAGCTTTGGGGTTTATACCAAACGCGAATTCACCTACGACGCTCGACATCGCGTCCGTGTCAAGCGATGCTTGCACCCGCTTAAGGACATCCTGGTCTTGACTTGTGACGTTTTGGACTTTGCCGCCTTTAACCTGCAGTGTGATGGGGGTCTTAAGGGGTCCAATTCCGCCGATGGCTAAGTCGCAGACTAATGTGCCCTCCAAGGAACCTTCGACGGGGGCGACGATGGCTTCACCCGTGGGAAGGTTCATCCATTTCATCAGCACCCAATCCATCATCGTGTCCGTAAAGAAAGGCCGCCCCTCGACGTCAAAGCTCAGAGCTGTGCCCGCGGGGGTTGAGAGTTCCAACTTGTTGGCGTTTTGGAGTTTTTTCATGAGGGCTTGAGCGAAGGTTTGCATTTGCCGATGCTCTTGCACAGTCAGCGCAAGCGCGCCTTTGGTGAGCATGTCTATGGTGACGCCTGGGCAGTGACCGAGTCGGGTTTTGTGGTCAGCCGTCTCCAGGTGGATAAGTTTTATGCGGAAGGGCGTTTCTTCGCGGATGCCACGGAAAAGGTTGATGTAGATGTCCGCGTGCTGCTCGGTAACGTACTTGAGCATTCTGGAGGTGAGTTCTTTTCGAAAGACGCTCTTGCTCGTCTCGAGAAGAACCAGCTTGATGTTCAGCTTCAGGTCCAGTGCGCCTCTCTTGAAAGCTTCACCCACAGGAGCACGGGTGTCGTCGCAGAATATTACTAGTCGGTTGCCTTCTTTGGCATCGAGCACGCATTGGAGGGCGTTTCGGGCTGCTTGGGCTGCATCCATGTGCAAAACCGATTTGATATTTACTTGGTTTGCGGCTATAAGCTTTCAGTTCCCGCTGCTTACGCTATGTAAGAGGACCTATTCTTGCTTGGGTCAGCTAGCGCGTTCGTCTCGCGCTTCTTTTCCGCGGGTCGCAGAGAGCACCGCAGACGCCGCCAAGATTACTATGGAAGCATATAGTGCGGCGTCTATGCCCATAACGAAGGCGCCGCTTAAGTGGCCTGAAAGCTTAATCGTACTAATGAAAATCTGGAAAGCCAGTTCCCTGGGAATCGAAGCAGATGCAACGGATATCGCCAACACGAAACTACCCAGAATGCCCACGTTCTGCAGCGTCCTTAGCAGGCCTGAGATGCTACCATAGTTGCCTTGTCGCGCCTTAGCCATAACCGCGGAGTTGTTGGCGGGGAAGAACATAGAGGTGCCTATTCCCGAGACGGCTGACGCTATCAGCACGATATAGAAGGGCGAGGTTTGGCTAAGCGTCGTATAAATCAGCGTCGCTGCAATCATGAACACGATGCCTAAGGTGGCTATGACTCGGGCGCCGACTTTGTCAGAGTACCTGCCCATGAAAGGACTAAATAGGCTGCCAACCACGTAGCCAGGAATCAGCAGAAGAGCCGCATTCAACGGCGACAGACCACGCACACCCTGAAGGTACATCGTTATCAGAAAAACGATTGAGATGTAACCAACGCTTACGAGGAACGTTGCTAAGCAGCTGTTTCGCAGAACTTTATCCTTGAAGGCGGCAAAGTCGACCATCGGATTTTCTAAGCGTTTTTCGTACCGCGTGAACACTGGAACCAGCGCGGCGCCTATTAGCAGCAAAGCCGCGTTTAGGTACGTTAAGCCTTGGGAGGCAAAGCTAGGTAAGTGAGGATTACCCAGATGGCAGTGATAAAATCCGTATGCAAGCCTGCCGTTAGCGAAGGAAAAGCCAGCAGCACGATGGTGCTGTCTAAAGCACCCATGAGCGTTCCGAGGGCGACTATGACGAGAATTATGTTCTGCTAAACTCACCATAGCATCTTAGCATCGAAACATGAACTTTTACGCATTTCTCCAAATGCTAACGGGATTTCGCCGCGAGTGTTCCTGGACCTTATATGTTACCTTCTCAGGTCATATTCCCGTTTTGCAGAAAACCTTTTAAGAACTATGTCGAGTTATTAGGACTCTCATCGCATAAGGCTGAAGGATGTCTCCATGAAAAAAGACGGAAAATATTTGTTCACGTCAGAATCCGTGGGTGAAGGTCACCCAGACAAAGTCGCGGACCAAGTCTCCGACAGCATCTTAGACGCTATACTCTGCAACGATCCCAAAGCGAGAGTTGACGCAGAAACCCTCGTTATGGAGGGAACTGTTATGGTCACGGGCCAAATCACCACCAAGACCTACGTCAACATTCCAAACATTGTGCGCAACACCCTCAAAGAAATCGGCCTCGACAACGCCAAAGATGGCTTAGACTGGGAAACCTGCGGTGTCCTCGTCTCGTTCACTGAGCAATCCCCCGACATATCCATGGGAGTGACCGAGAAGGAAGGGCATGAACAAGGCGCAGGCGACCAAGGTATGGTTTTCGGCTACGCCACAAACGAAACTAAAGAACTTATGCCCCTGCCCATCATGCTCGCTCACAAACTCGTGAAGAGACTAGCGGATGTCAGGAAGCAGAAGATTATTCCGTGTCTGCGCCCAGACTGCAAATCCCAAGTCACGGTTCAGTATAATAACGGCAAGCCCGAATGCGTCATGGCGGTAGTCATCGCGGCACAGAATAACGGCAGAGTAGACGACGCCGAGCTCAAGAAGGAAATTATAGAGAAAGTCATCAAGAACGTAATCCCAGCCAACATGCTCCGAGCTGACACCAAATACATCATCAACGGCACCGGACGCTTCGTATTAGGCGGGACCCTTGCGGATTCAGGCTTAACTGGCAGAAAAATTATCGTCGACACCTACGGAGGCGTCGGAAGCCACGGCGGCGGCTGCTTCAGCGGCAAAGATCCCTCCAAAGTCGACCGCAGTGGCTGCTACATGGCACGCTACATCGCCAAAAACATTGTCGCCGCGGGACTTGCGGAGCAATGCGAAATCCAAATCAGTTACGCAATCGGCGTCGCCCAGCCAATCAGCGTTCTCGTGAACACTTTTGGCACCGGCAAATGCAGCGACGACGATCTAATGGCTGCGGTGCTCAAGACGTTCGACATGAGACCAAAAGCCATTATCGACCAGCTTGGCCTGCTTAAGCCGATTTACAAGAGAACCGCGTGCTTTGGCCACTTCGGCAGGGAAGAAGATGGCTTCCCATGGGAAAAAACCGACAAAGCCGAAGAACTCAAGAAGGCCGTAAAGAAGTAAAACGTCAAAAGGCTAATTGTTAGCCTTTAAACCATTTTTCATTTTTTGTCCTTGTTTTTCGTCATCTTTAGTTGTTAATGTGCAGGTATTCAAGGTGTCATTGTTTCGGCTTTAACGAGCTCGCCGCCTGCTTTTGCAATCAGCCCCGCCAGCTCCACCGAAGCCTTCCTCAACCGCTCTTCAGGGATCTCCGTGGGTTTGCCAGTCGTGGATAGGTGCAGTTCCATGTGAGGTCTATTCTCTCGTCCTTTTGGGTGGCTCTTTATGTAAACTCCGGTATTATCATGCATTACCTTGTCTATGAGCGGCGCCAAAACCGACTCCATTATACTGTCTGCATAAATGCTCATCTCGTAAAAGCCCAAATTACCTGCCGCCTCCCGCAGGAGGGGGGCAACGGAAGCCTCAAAAATCGCTTCCATCTCGCTGGGCACCCCAGGCAATGCGATGAGCACGGTGCCGCCGACGTCTATTCGCACGCCAGGAGCAGTTCCGACCGGGTTCAAAATTGCTTGGGCGCCTTTGGGCAGGGTGGCCATTTTGACTCGGGGAGGGGTCATCTCCCCCTCAGGGATGTTACGCGCCTTGGAGTATTCTTTGTACTTTACCTTGACCATTGCAAGCGCTGCTTCGTCAACGGCAAGTCCACGATTTAGCGCCTTGGCAAGGCCTTCCAGTGTCATGTCGTCAAAGGTTGGACCTAGCCCACCGCTAGTAACGATAAAGTGAGGCTTGCGGGCGATGGCTTCGCGCACGACGCTGACGATTTCAGATATCTCATCAGGACCCTCAGTCACCCGCCTCACTAATACACCGAGCGCAGTCGCGCGCTTGCCCATCCAACTGGCATTGGTGTTCACGACTTTGCCAATGAGCAGTTCGTTGCCGATGCATATTATCTCCATGGTTACCGTCATGATGTCATCTTCTGTGCCGGTACATCTACAGATAAGATTGCTGTTCTTTTATACACTTTGTCTGGCACAGGGCGCTGTAGTAATAGCCTCGGAATGTTTTTATGGTCACGTCGAATTGAAACAAACACCACCAACCAGCCAAGGAGAATCAGCTTAAAATGAAAACTGAACCAAGAATTAAGTCAACTCATCTGATTCTCATTCTTGCACTGACGGCTGCAATAGTCTCGCAGCTCGGCCTGGTCAACCTTTCCAAAGTGCAGGCGCAAACTGTTCCCGCCGTGATGGTCATAATCTACACAGGCATTCCAGAAAGCTTTACCCTCGCCAACCTGCAAGCAATGCCCCAATTCGGCGGAAACTTCGGGTTCTACCAAACTCAACAAAAGCAAGTTAACAATGGGTTCTGGATGGAAGTGTCACCAGAAGGCCCAACGCCTGCACACTTGGAGTCGCCAGCAAGAGCACAGCCAACAACTTTACCTTCTCCAACGCCCACGAACGCGGCAACATTGTTGCCCAACGAGACACAGGGCACCATAACGTTCATCGCAGTCTCGGCAGCGACATTAATCCTCGCGGCTATTGCCTTCGCCTGGATTCTCAAGCGAACCAAGAAACCACCCCAGAAACGCGTCCGACTAACAACTCAGACGTAAACCCTCAGAGTGCAGCAGTGAACTATTTTTCGATCTCAATGGTCCCTGCGTCGACTATACCAACGTAAATCATGCTAACGCCTCAAACCGTCGCAAGCGAATCGCTATGCTCAGTTAGATACGACGTTTTACGCTTTTAAAACTAGCTGCAACCCAAACACAGAGCCACGTTGCAAGGTGAAGTCGGCGACAGAGCGGACGCTAATAAAACTTGTCAGCCCCTCGGCGGGGAGGCTTACTTTTTGCTCTTGCTGCTAAGATACCACTTCAAGTACTCTCGCCTGCGGTTTTCCCGAATTTCCTCCTCAGTTTCCTCAGGAGGCTTGTTCTTCTCTCGGATTTCCATGAGTTCCTGTTGGGTCACGGATAAGCCGCAGCTCTTGCAGATGTACTTCTTGCAGGATATGTCGTAGTGCATTTCGCCGCCGCATTCTGGACAATAGGGCATTTTTGTGTCCTCTTTTTGGCTGCTTTTAGAATAGCGGGTTTACGCAGATATTAGTCTTCGCATAATTTCTGCGTCTTCGCAACGTAAAACAAATGATGACAAAAGAAAGAGAAAAGATGCTTAGACGTGGGCGTACATTCTGTCGTTGCTGTATTTGCCCGTATTCATCTCTGTTTCTATTTCCTTGAGTAGCATTATGCGTTTAAACGTCGGCGGGTGTGTCGCGAAGAGGCCGTTCAATCGAGTCCACGTGGAGTTTGCCTCTTTTTCCATGGCTTTCTCTAGTTCGGCCTCGTCCAATGTGCCGTCGTGGTCCAAGTCGTATTCGTCTTTTTTGTCCATGAGTTCGGCGACCTCCTGCTTTGCCTGGTGGGGGTCCTCGATGTAGAAGCTGCGAGCGTCTGCCGTGGTTTCGGGCGCCAGCGACAAGCCGTAGGTTATCTTGGTTAGTGCACTCTCGAGGTTGCGCGGTTTGCCCGTGAGGTAGGCGCTGTAGGCGTCTGCGAAGTGCTCGCGGAGTCTGCTGAGCCGCATCATGGCGAGGAACGAAATGATATACACGATGAAAGCGATGACTCCGATGGCTATGAGGGCAACCGCCGCGTTTCCCTGGTCCTTGCCGCGCCCTCTAGAACCCCCGCTGAACCACGCGGCGCGAAGCGCTATCTGCGCTACAAAATAGGTGATGAGAGGCAGTGCAGCGAGCACGGTCATAACTATGTAGTCTTTGTGCTTGATGTGCCCCAGTTCATGTGCTATGACGCCTCGGATCTCGTCCTCGTTAAGCTGCTTGAGCAAACCCAAATGCACCGCTAACACGGCGGTGCTGCTGGTTCTGCCAAACGTGAATGCGTTGGGCGTGTCGTTGGGCACTACGGCGAGGCGGGGCATGGGGATGCCGGCTTTCGCCACTAAGTCTTTGACAGTGTTTTCAAGCCAAGGGTTTTCGCCGGGCTGAAGGTACTGCAAGTGAGTGGTAGCGCTTACTATTACTGGTCCTATGGCCCACTCAAACAAGATGAAGAGTGCTGTGCCGCCGATGGCTAGTAGTATGCCTGTAATCAGGTCGAAACCGACGATATAGTATTGGAGAAGGAAGATGCCGCCGATGAGGAAGACGCCGAATATGAAGGCGGCTACGAATATGCTGGTGCCCATCGCAAGTTTCAGGTCAGACAGTCTAGCCACAGTGTGTTCACTCTTTGCTTTAACTGACTGAAACGATTGCAGAATTAAGTCTTTTCCTTAAATCAACACGATTCGCCAAAAATTATCTCAACTGCGAGGCTTCCTGGTAAACAGCGAGCATTTTTTTGGCGCAGATGTCCCAAGTTAGCTCTTGGAGCACGTGTTCGCGACCCCTCGCCCCCAGACTTCGCCGCAAAGCAGCATCCGACAGAAGCGCCAAGATTGCTTCGGCAAGGTTGTCGCTGTCGGGCTCCACGAGCAGCCCTGTTTGCTTGTCCAGGACGGCTTCTGTAACCCCGCTCACGTTGAAGGCAACCACTGGCAACGCGGCAGCTTGAGCCTCCAGCAGCACGATGCCCTGCCCTTCCTGTATGGATGGAAATGCGAAAATATCGGCGCAGCCATAGAGGGTGGGCAACTCAGTTTCTGCAACGTCGCCCAAGAAGGCAAAGTTGCGCGCGAGACCTGCCTGCGCCACCTTGCTGACGATTTGGCTCTTAAGGGGGCCGTCTCCGACTATGACGAAGAGTGTTTCATTATGTTCTCTGACTACGCGTCTAGCTGCTTCCACGAGGCAATATAGCCCTTTTCGGGGTATGAGCCTGCCCACGAAGAGCACGATTGACCGGTTGCCTGCTCCGATGCGCTCCCTGATTGCGGTGCAGTCGCTGCTTGGCTTGAACTTCTGGGGGTCCACGCCGTTAGGCACAATCCTGATTTTCGCCTCGTCTACGCTGTATAGCTCCACAATTTTCTCCTTTGAATACCTGCTTATAGTCACGACGAGGGAGGCGTTTCTGGCGGATTCGCCTTCGATTTTGGCAAGCTTCTTCATGAAGAAGTTGGCGACTCTACCCCTTGCCGAGGCTCCCCCGCGGCGCTGCGCCTGTGTGTACTCGTCTGCTAAGACGCCATGCACCGTGGTTATGAAAGGCGTTTTCGCGTTGCGTGTTTGGAGGGCTTTTTGGAGTCCGTAGCCGCTGACGTTGTTCGACTCGTACACGTCTGCCTGAAAGCGGGGCGCCATTTTTTTGAGGGTGCGGTTGAAGGTCCAGTTGTCGAGGGGGAAGAGGCGGTCGGTGCTGCTGCAGGGAACGATTTTGACGCCTTCAACGGTGGCCGGCGAGTAGAAGCCTGCTTTTGTACCGCTGTAGACCGTGAAGTCCACTTCGTCGCTTAGTCGTTTGCCTATTTCCATGATGCGGCGTTCAACTCCTCCGAAGTAGAGGTGGGGCGGCTGGGTGTTGAAGGCGATGACGCGGAGTTTGTCCATTAGGAATTCACTGCTTGTTCATGTGGCGGGCGTTTGTATAAAACTCTTCTCCGAGGCACACAATAAGGGGAGGCCGGCTACGGCATGCTTGGTTGCTTCTTGGATGTTTTCATGTAGACGTAGCCTGCGACTGCGATTAGCACTACAAGTGCTCCGATGACGCCTAAATAGACATAGAGCATGGGGATGCCTTCAAACGTTAACTGATTCCAGGGTATGGGCGACGGAGTGGGCGTTATGTTAGGTGTGATTGTCGGCGTGGGGGTCGGGGTCTCTGTCGGCGTGGGTGTGGGCTGGGGATTCACAAGCAAAGTTACCATTTGGCTAACGGAAGATGTGTAGAAGCTCTTGTTCGAGAACCATTCAGCTACCACTGTCCAGTTGCCGGGCACGAAGGGTGTGAACGTGAAAGTGAAGGCGCCCTTCGCATCCGTGTAGACTTGGCTAGAGATTAAGGTATTGTTTGGGTCGACGAGTACAACGGTTACGGTGGTGTCTGCAATGCCAGGCGTCAGCTGGCCCCAACCTGTGATGAGCTCGCTGGCTAAGGCGTCAGATTTTTCAAGTGAAACGGTGATGCTGCTGCCCAGCGGCGGGTATTCGGAAAGGCAGTAGACGTTCCAGTCGTTGCAGCCGACGTAGACTCTGCCTTCGTAGATGCTTGGGGCCGACCAGCTGTTAGAGCCCATGGGGAAGCCGCTCAGCTTGGTGCCGTTAGTTGCGTTGAGCACGTAGATTGAGCGTTCATCGGTGACTTCGTAGAGTTTGCCGACTGCGTAAGTTGGGGAAACGTAGAGTTCGTCGCCTATGAAGCTGCTCCAGAGAGGTTTGCCGTCGGTGGAGTTGAGAGACACTAAAGAGAATTTGTCAATAATGATTACTTCGCCATTCTCGTAAACTGGGGAGCTCACGATGAACTCGCCTGCTCCTGGGTCTTTGTAGGTCCAGATGGTGTCGCCCGTCGTGGCGTTGACGGCGTAGTGCGTAGATTGCGAGGAGGAGCAAAAGACCATGCCGTCAGCCACTGTAGGAGACGCGTGCATGTCGGTGCCGCCGCCTAAGCCTGATTCGTAGGGGATTAAGTGTTTCCACATTAAGGCGCCGTTGTTCGCGTTAAGTTTGTAGAGCGCGCCCGCCTGCGGTTCCTGCGAGACCACATAGGCTGCTCCGTCGACGACGGCTGGAGAAGAAGTAATGTAGCCCGAAGTTTGGAACTTCCAGAAGACGGTTCCGTCGCTAGCGTTTAGGCAGTAGGTTTTGTTGTCGAGTGCACCCACATATACGTAGCTCCCCACGACCGTCGGGGAAGAACGCAGCTGTACGGCCGCGTTAAAGTTGCCAGGCAAATCCCCGCCTGCAAATGTTTTCCATAGAAGGCTGCCGTTGTACGCGTTTAGGCTGTAGACGTTGCCGTCGTCGGCTCCCGTGTAGACTCTGCCGTCAACCACGGCTACGGAAGATTCTATGCGGTCCTGCGTGGCAAATTTCCAGATGAGGCTGCCACTTCGGGCGTCCACGGCGTAGATGTTCTTGTCTTGCGAGCCAAAGTAGGCTATCCCGTCTGTGATGCTGGGCGACGAAACCACGGCGCCGCCCGTCTGGAACTTCCACCGCAAGGTTAGGTTATCGGGGCCCGACTGGCCTACTGCGGTGTGGGCTGGGTCGTGGCGGAACATGGGCCAACCGACCGTGCCGATAGCCCAGACTTGGTTAGCGGTGGAGTATTCAGCTCCTGAAATCGTGTCCACAGCCGTCGTCACGTCGCCCGGGATAAGGTACAGATTGCCGTAGGCCATGGCAACGGATTCTCGGGGAGCAAACGCTTCGACGGGCAGTTTCCATATTACTTGCCCGGTGTAGGCGTCGAGGCAGGCGAATTCTGAGGTGCTGTTTATGCCGCCGTAGTTTTGGGCTTGCCCTGTGGTGGCGTAGACTTTGCCGTCTGCGATTGTGGGATTGCCTGGAAACATCAGGGGGCCTGGTCCGGTGTACTTCCAGACCAGTTTGCCGGTGTCTTCGTCGAAGGCGTAGAGGTTTCCGTCTCGGTTAAGCGCGTAGACCATGCCGTAAGCGGCTGCGGTGCCCGTGCAGAAGTAGCCATCGGCGGTGCCGGGCGAGTAGGTCCACAGTATGCTGCCCGTTTTGGCGTCAAATGCGTAGAAAGTGTTGTCGTGTGCACCTCCCCTGAAGAACTTGCCGTTATCATACGTGCCCGAGAAAATCATGGCAGCTTTGGTGTTAGTGTCCCACACGACGGCGCCTGTCTTGGCGTCCAAAGCGACCTGATGCGATTCGAATGAGCCTGGGAATACTTTGCCGTCGCCGTACTGTATGCCAGAACCATCTATGCCGCTACCCGCGACGTATTGTTGCCACAGCATTTTAGGCGGCTTTGAAGGATCGGAGAAGTCCCAACCTTGCACGAAGGAGTTCACCCGCGTGAAGAACATTTTTTCTTCAGGACTATAGGCGCCGTAGTTGAAGATGGGAACGGGGCCAGCGGAGAAATCTTGGCTCGTCCATAGGATCTGCCCGGTGTCTGGGTCAAAGCAGCTGTTTCCCACTACCATGTGGTGGCCGTCGATTTTGTAGACAGCTGGCCAGGGTTGAGACTGAGGCATCGTGACGCCCCAGAGGACTTGGCCGCTGTACTCGTCTATTGCGTAGACCGTGGTTTGGGTGCATACGTAAATTTTATTGTTGAATGCTGAGATGTAAGGCTGGATGCCGGCGATGTTGGTTTTCCAGAGGACATCTGCAGCTTCGGGAGCGGGCCCAGCCGAGAAATGTGAGAATGCAGAGTCGCCTGTGAACTGGGGCCATTCGTACTGTCTCAGGTCACCGTAGGCGGAGGTTGAAGAGGGCGTCGAAGTTATGTTGGATGGGGTGGCGGCTTGGCTGACCCCTGTGAAGAGGGCTACGTTTGACATAATCAGTAGTAGCGTGAAAACGGCTATGGTTGAGATGGCCTTTGAAGTTTTCATTCCGTTGCCTCGAAGAACCTGATGTAGCAGTTCATGCTACGGTTTCCCCTCGTGTTCATGTTGAATAGCGCCAAGTTTCACTATAAACCTTTTGCCAAATAGTCGGATGCCAAGATGGCGTCTCTTTGAGCTGTTCTGACAGTAGAGGCTTGATTGGCCACGGTTTTCTTCTCTTTTAAGAACAGTGTGAACGACAGCTAGTTCTAAAGAAAAAATAGATGTATTTAGGTGATCAAAAATTGCTACTTATCGATTCATTAGTTGGAAATTGAATTTTGTAGTCGCAACTTTCCTCTAAACGTTAGTCGCAAATGTAGTTTTGTTTGGGCAAGGATTTTTTTGCGCCATCAATGGTTTTTGCCATTGATGAACAATGGAGAAAAACATGGTTTTTGCGGTTGAGGCGGTTTGCTTTCAGCCAAAGGAATTGGTTAGAGATTGATCAAGCCATTGATGCCATTGATGAAAGCATCAATCCCATTGATGAAAAACTCAATCCTAAAAGATGCAAAGAAAGTTGTTGGCGGAAGACCCTGGATGATGAAACGTGCACTGATTCGCGTGGAATAGGAACATTCCAGAGAAACGAAGAGGCGGGGAACTAAATTTTATAGTTACAACTTTCGGAAAAGCTTAGTTGTAACTATTGGCTTTTGATACATGGCTTCAACATGCTTTCTTGCTTGCAATAGTTACAACTTTGAATGGGATAGTCGGGAAGATTTCGGAGCAGGATGTCCTGGCTGTTGACCAAGCTTGGACGGGGCAGGAACCGGTTTGCTGGACGGGTTTATTTGGGCAGGGTCTTCTTTTGTGCGGCCGATGTTTTTTGCGTTTGTGGGATAATGGGGAAGCCGTGTTTTTGGGCTTGAGGCTTTTTGCTTTAGGTTAAAGCAGCTTTTTGGCAATTGTGCAAAACTTGTGCAATTTGTACAGAAACTCGTCTTCAAAGGGAGACGCAGAAAAAGGAGCTTGGAAAGATAAAGCGTGAACTGATTAGTTTGGAGAAGGAAAAGAGTGGACCCTTTCAGGGGGTGAATGAGGAAGGTTAGACCAGCGATTTGTACGGGAAATTATTTTTGCGTTTGTAATACAGTGGAGAAAACTAATGTTTCTGGGTTAGAGTCAGTTTGCTTTCAGCAAAAGCAGCTTTTTGGCAATTGTGCAAATTTTGTACGCATTGTACACCATTATTCGGCGGCGACCTCCAGACTAGTTGGCTTGGGATGACTTTTGGTTTTTGGGTGATTGCGGTGTAGATTAGTTGTGACTATTTGCGAAAGCTTAGTTGTGACTATTGCCGCGGCTGCATAAATTCCAACATACTCCCTTTGGGCTCATAGTTATAACTTTCGAGAAACATAGATTATGACAGCGTTCCCTGGGGTAGTCAGTGCACAAGCACAAAAGCGAAAGCAGCCAAATCCAACGAAACACAGAAACCCAGGCCCAGCCGCATAATCTTTTTTAGGCTCCAAACCTAGCTCCTATCGTCGTAGAATCAGGACACGTACAGAGGGAATTCTATTTGGCAAACAAGGGACCTTTACTTATGACTTCTTGGCGAGCCACCGGCGCATGCAACGCCCGATGCAAGTACTGCAACGTAGACGCCACAGGCGCTCATGCGCCCCGGGAGCTAACCACCAAGGAAGCCTTCCACCTAGTTGATGAAGTAAGTAAATTCGGAGTCCGCTGGTTTGGCATCAAAGGCGGCGAACCGCTAACGCGACCGGACATCTTCGAGATTGTCAATTACGCCAAGGGCAAAGGTCTCAACGTCTGCCTTCTCACCAACGGCGTGTTCGTCGATGGCTCCATATATGACAACCTCGTCAAGAATCAAGTCTGGACCAGCGTCAGCATAGACGGACCCGAAGAGATTAACGACCAGCTCCGAGGCAAAGGCAGCTACAAAAAAGCCCTCGCCGCCATAGAGAAACTCAGCAACGGGAAGATCCTCAACGGCTTAGCCTGCGCCATAACCACCATAAACTACCAGCACCTCGACCACGTCTGCGAACTGGCAGAAAAGTACCACGCCAACTTCGTCTGGTTCAACCATCTCGTCCCAAGCGGCAGAGCCAAAGAAATGCTTGAACTTACGCCTTCACCTGAACAGTACGAAGAAGTCCTCAACCACATTTGGGATCTCACTGAAAAGTACGAGGGCAAATTCGAAATCCACGTTCACTGCCCCCACTTCGCTCGCGTCGTCAAGCAACGTAACATTCCCAACTTCGATGAGTGGTACGAGCACAAATTTCACGGCAAATGCACCTACTTCGCTTTTGGCGGCTACGTCAGCGTCACCGAAAACGGCGACCTCATCCCATGCTTCTACACCGACCTCACCCCCAGGGAACCTATGATGCTGGGCAACATCCGCGACAAAAGCCTGCAAACAGCCTGGGAAGAAATCAAGAAATCACCCTTCTACAGCAGCTTCCAAGACCGCAGCGTACTCAAGGGCAAATGCGGCGTGTGCGAGTACCGCGAAATCTGCGGAGGATGCCGAAACCGCGCCTACGCTTACAGCAGCGACATGTACGCCGAAGACCCCGCCTGCGCATACACTCCACTGGCTCTACGCAAAAAACAAGAATAATTCGCCGTGAGCAGCCATTTCTTTTCCCAAGAACAGAATCGTGGCTTAGGGCCAGCATCCTCACACGTTCAACAATTAACCGTTTAATATTGCCCCGGAACCGCATAGTGAAATACTGATTGCACTTCTCGTGCCGTTTAATGCATTATCTCGTCAAGCAAGAAAGTCAAGGTCAAGGCAAATTTACTGGTCCAAATAGTTCGAAAACGATTTTGGGCGAACAACGATCGATACAACGAACGCCTTAACCGTCCGATATCATGAAGCCATCTGATGAAGGAGACGGAGGAGGCGAATACTGCTGCTCCATAGACGTCAACGCCTGGTAAATCTGGTCTGCAATAAGCCGCCCGCCCTCACTGTTGGGGTGTACACCGTCGCCGAAAACCTCTGTATGGTTAGAAAGGACAGAGTAGACGTTAACGGTGGGCAGGTTGAGGTCGTTTGCTACCTGGTCAATCTGCGGAATCACGTCTTGCACAAGAGTTTCGTTACTCAGGTTAAGCGAGTTGTTGAGGATGGGCGGTGGATCAACGATGATGAATTGCTGGTCCCCAGGAAGCGCTTCGAACTGCCTAATTATTTTTTCGTAGCTAGCTTGAAAGCTGCCTAAGTCCTGGGTGTTGTTCGCTTTCGCGTCGTTGGTTCCCAACATTATTATGACTATGTCAGGATCATAGTTTTCCGCCCGAGGAAACTCTGGTTGTTGCATGTACGGCTTGCTGGAGTTTTCGGACGCGCCAGCGCCGTTAACTCCAAAGTTAACGACCTTGTAGCTGCTTCCGAGCAGGGCTTGCAGTTGAGTTGGATAGCCAGAACCGTGAGTGATGCTGTCACCGATGCAAGCTACCCGAATCGCGCCCTGTGCGTAAGGAGTGCTGGATAGGTAGGAAAAAAACATCGCCATGAATACCGACGAAATAATTAGGAAAACAAACGCTGTTTGCATTAGCTTCTTCCGTGTCATCTTGTTTTTTCCGCCCATTCCATCCCTGCAAGGACTTCTCCAACATAGAATCGGATTCATATAAACTTCACCTCGTTTTCCTCGAAAATCCTTGAAGTATGTTAGAGGGTTGGACGAATTCTCCATGGTTTTAAACGTTGGGTGGCATCCTATGTTCACGTCGTGCCAAGTTTTTTTGACACAAGAATACTTTACGGAAACTTTATTATGCAATCAGGCGTTTTTTGAAGCCTGGATGTTTGAGGCTTCGACATGAAAAACTTGACTCCACAGAGTAAACCCGACGCTTACGACGAGCGGGCTAACTGGCCACCGTACACTTATAGGGATTATCCTGACATCAAGCCAGAAACGTATAAAGCCTTCACGGAATTCCTGGAGACCGAAAACACAACCGGAAGGCTCATGGAGCTGCAACCTTGGATATCCGTCTGCGACAGCCGATGCGCATTCTGCTACTTTCCAACCACTGCGAGCAGCAAAGTACAGATTGAACCCTATTTGGCGCTATTGAAGAAAGAACTCGAGATGTACGCCAAGACGAAGTACGTGAAGACAAGCGTCTTTGACGAAATCGTGTTAGGCGGCGGAACCCCAAGCGTGCTCTCAGCCGAACAGATAATTGACCTCATAGACTTCTGTAAAGCGCAATTCAATACCAACAAAGAATACTTCATTAAAGTCACTGGGTCCTCAAAAACCCTGGCTCTTAACAAAATCGACAAACTCGCCAAGTACGGCGTCTACCAGATGGATATGGGCGCTCAAACCTTCGACGACAAACTACGAAAAATGCTCTGCCTCCCCGACTCTGCAGAAGATGTCGCCAAAGCCATCATACACGCTCGGAAACTGGACTTATGTGTGTGCGTCGATTTGATGTACAACCTACCAGGTCAAACGATGGAAAGCTGGATAAGCACTCTCAAAAAAGCCGTCGAGTTAGACGCGGAAATCGACGCCTACTCACTGCACGTTGACCCCGGCACGCCACTAGAGAAGATGATCCAGATGGGCGTTTCACCCCCACCTGGCAACGCGGAATACGAGAAACAAATGTACGTCGCCGCCTACGACCTCCTTACCAAAGCAGGCTACACACCAGTAGGACACGACCGTTATAGCCGAGTCGAATGGCACAAACGCGAAAACTGCCTCAACGGCTGGCCCTGGGGCGGCATACTCACCACAGGCGCAGGGTGTTTCATGGGGTACTTGCAGCGTTTCAGCTACAGCAACATCGAAGACATAAACAACTATATGGCCACGGTGAAAGTGGGTAAACTGCCCATACAGAGACTCTCTGAATCCAGCGACGATGAGATGATGCGACGCGAAATGAGCAGACTCTATCTTCGTCTGCCCGTAAGCAAGAAAGAATTCAAGGAAAAATTCGCAAAGTTACCTGAAGACGTTTTCCCTAAGCAGATAGCAAACCTGAAAGCTAAAGGCTTAATCGAGGTCACTGACAAAGAAGTTCGCTTAACTAAACAGGGTGAAGTCTGGAAAGGCAACATTGCGTGGGAATTCGCCGAGAAATCCGACACTGAAAGTTAAGTGTCTCTTTTCCAACTCTCATTTTTGAAAAGCTTTACAAAAAAATGAAAAAAGAAAGTGGTTTATTGATGACGCTGCGGGTACATTCCGTACCAAGTCATCACTTTTGACACAATTGGCGTGACAACGCCCACGATCACCATTGGAAGGATTGTTTCAGCAAATCCTAGCACGGATCGGGACATGTTTGGCGCAAACGAGATGCTAATGTTGAACAGGAACTGCATCACACCGACCACTAAGGCAGCTGTCAAGCCTGAGCTCATCATGCGTTTGAAGTTGAACGAGCCATTGTTCAGCGATCCAGCGATGTAGCCGACTAGCATTCCGCCGACGATGTAGTTGCCGATGAAGCTTGGGTCACGATATTCTCCGCCCATTGCAGTCATGCCGACTGAAAAGTATCCAGCGTAAGCAAGGTAGTAGAATGTGCCTGTGATGAAGCCGGCTGCGCCGCCTGCCCATTTGTTCCAGATTAAGCCTAGAAGCACTGGGATGGCGAACAGAACGATTTCTGCGAAGCCATGAGTGAAAATTACCGTTAGAAAAGCATATGGCGATGTAGCTGCGGGGAACCAGGCGTCAAAGGTTGGGCGTAGAACTGCGGGGAAGAAGATTATCAGCAGACCGACGAGGATTGGTACGATTAAGCCCCATCCAATGTCTTTGAGTTTAAACTTCTCTGTTTCCAATGTATTTCTCCTCTTTGATGTCTATTACGTTTGGGCGCGTTTATAAATTTAATGCCTATCAAGAACTACCGATGGCTGAGTGAGCACCAAAAACGTTCTAATTGTTGGAACAAGGCGTAATTCAAGTAAGATTAATAATTTGTCATTGCTGGTTATGGCAAGCTTGGGCAAAACAAGACATTTTTTCAAAGAAACAAAAAAAGGAAAAAGGGCGGTGTTACTGCTGTCCGCGCAGTGCACCTTTGGCCATTAGAACGCTTTTTCGCAGGTCGATTCTTGCGGGGCAGACGAACGTGCAGTGACCGCAGCCTGTGCAGTAGTCAGCATTCAGCTTCACCAAGGCGTCAAAGTTTTGTTTGTCGTATGCTTGCTTGACGAGTATTGGGCTAAGTTTGTGGCAGCAAACGGTCATGCATGCGCCGCATCGGATGCACTCGTAGGGTTTGACTTTCTCTACAGCGAATGATTGGGCTTTGGGCAGCTTTGGCTCTTTGCTTTCGGTGGTTGGTTTCCCTCTACCGATTTTGTCAAGCGTTGGCGAGGTTAGGTTCATGACTAGTAGTGCGAGGAGTGATCCGCCGAAGAAGTTCATGTACGTTTGAATGAGTACGGTCAGTACGGCTAAGCCGATGCCGAAGATGATTTGCCCGTTGTAAGTTAGCGGTGTGCTGGCAGGGTCGGTTGCCATGAAGAATCCTAGGAAGATTGAGCTGCCGATGAAGACTTCAAAGAGGAGTCGCACGTATGCATCTCCGCCGTAGATTCCAGTCATGAGCAATGACATCAGTACGATTCCGACGAAGTAGACAACTGTGATTCTCCATTTGATGTATCTGCGTGCCAGTGCGAACAGTGCTATGCCGACTATGATGACTGCGAGGCTTGACGCTCCGCCTACCCAGCCGTGGAACTTTTGCAGAATCATGATTTGTTCCAAGCTAGAGTAGGATGTGGCTGTTGGGATTGAGTAGCAACTTTGAAGGTAACTTGCGAATGAGGCCAGTCCGTTCCCGTTTATTACGGTGTTGCCGATTGGGCCTGCTAGGTTTGGAACTCCTAGGCCTCCGGAGGTGAAAGCAGCGAAGTGGTCTTTGGCTAGGAATAACGCACTTATGAAGGGTAGCAGAATTATGAATTTGGCGGCTGCAGCGGGATTCACTATCTTTCTTCCAAATAGTCCTTGCACTTTCTTGAAAACAATCAGGCCGATGAGTGATATCACTGCAACGTAGATGAAGCACTGTGGGGCGCTTAAGAGTTCTTTAGGGACAATATCGGCAGCTTGAGCCATCCCTGGAACGCCCAAGGAGTATGAGTCCGCGACGATTAAGCCGAAGACTGCTGCAGACATAGTGTTTAGAGGGCTATCCGAAACGAGTTTATAGAGCAGGGCGTCAACGCCGACGGCAACGCCGACTGCGATGATGGCAGTTATGGCGACTGTTTCTCCTAGGTTCCATCCTTGATCAGATGCTTGAGACCACAGAGCTGCGGATACGACCGTAATTACCAAGAGGGCGACGAAAGTATATGTCATTAACTTATCCTTGGTCATGTACGAATATTCTTTTGGTTTAGACATTCACGCAATCTCCTTTGCTGAAATTGGGAGAAGTCTAGGGGGTAAAGTTTATAAGATTTTCTAATAGGGCGTCTGAATGAGTCAGCATTGAGGCGATTAGAGGCAATTTAGCATCCAAGATAAGCATAAAAACGTCAAATCATCTTTGCTCAGAAGCCTCACCTGCTGTTCTCTTCCCGTCACCGTAGGAAGCGAAATAAGGCGCCTTTAAAAATGTGGACAGATGAAAACATGCAGGTTTGGATATGTCCCTTTTTATAGGAAATTTTATATCGATAAGCTTCGTGTATTTGGTGTTGTGAGTTTGATGGCTAGTTCAAAAGCCCCGTTGTTCATGGTTACTTGGCGGTGTACAAGAAATTGTGTGGGTAACTGCATGTACTGCAGCTATACCAAGGATTACGCCAAGGATAGCGAATTAAGCACAAAGCAAGCTTACAAGATGGTTGATGAGATTCACAATTTTGGTGCTCCGTGGTTTGGCATAAGCGGCGGAGAGCCTCTCGTAAGGGAAGACATTTTTGAAGTCATCGCCTACGCCGAGAAAGAGTACGGCATGGAAGTCAGCCTCATCACCAGCGGGTTCGCGTTCGATCAGAAACGCCTCGACAAACTCGCGAAGTACAACGTTCACACCGCCGTCAGCATCGACGGAAACAGGGAATCTAACGAAGTCATCAGACGCAAAGGCAGCTACGATAAGGCAATCCACGCCATGCAGGAGCTATCCAAGAACGGCCTCCTCGACTGCCTCGTCACAACCATGACAAAGTACAACATCAAGCACATGGCTCACCCAGCCGCGCTGGCAGAAGAATACAAAGCACGCATGGTTGTCTACCACAACTTGGTCCCAGTGGGAAGGGCTGGAAGCAACATGCCTGACTTGGCTCCGACTCCTGAACAGTACGAGGAAGCGTTCGACGAAATCTACGACATCCAACGCAAACTCATGGGCAAGGTTAAAGTCAACGTCTATGCGCCCTTCTACGCCCGCATCGTCCGCCAGAAGAACCCAGTGGACTTCTGGGACTGGTTCCACGACGGTTACCTCGGCAGATGCACCATAGGCGGCAACTACGTCAGCATAACCGAGAACGGCGACTACCGAAGCTGCGGCTTCCACGAAGGCTACCGCCTAGGCAACGTCAAAGATAAGAAGCTCAAAACCGTCTGGGACGAACTGCAACATAGCGAATTGCACCTTAAGCTGCGCGACAAGAACAACCTCAAGGGCAGATGCGGCGTTTGTGAGTATCGAGAAATCTGTGGCGGATGTAGAACACGCTCCGAATTCTACACCGGTGACTTGTTCGAGTCAGATCCTGCGTGCAGTTACGTTCCGAAGATTCTGCAGGAAGACCCCAAATACCTCAAGAGCCACAAGAAGAAAGCTTGAGCTTTCGCCTTTTCTTTTCTTGTTTCCTTTTTATTGATGTTATTATTTCGGGAATTTTAGTGCGTGTCAAAAAATTATTATAGTTAGCCATTTGAGAATAGATGGTGGAGAGTGCGGGTATTGATGACGACCTCGGAGTTCAAGAAGTTCATCGAAAGCCTGGCCAGCGAAAAAGCGCCTGGGCCTTCAACCACGTTCTCCATGTTCCACATATATTACGCCTTGGAGCTCATGGCGCAAAAACCAATCGGGCGCACCAAGCTCGCGGAGAAGTTGGGCGTAGGCGAAGGCGCTATCCGAACTATCGTGCACCACCTCCAAGATGCAGGGCTAATCGTCACGGCGAAGGCAGGCATGCAGCTCACTGAGAAAGGCGAAAACACCTGGCAGAAAATCGAGGAGCTTTTCCCGAAGCGGGTTGAAGTCGAGAAGAACCAGCTGACCCATTCAAACTACAACTTCGCCATCTTGGTCAAGAACAGCGCGCAAAAAGTGAAATCTGGAATTGAGCAGCGGGACGCAGCCATCATGGGCGGCGCCAAACGCGCTTTAGCAATCATTTCATGCGAGGGTCACCTGATTATTCACTCGGTGACTAACAGCATCGAGGCAGAGTACCCCGAAGCAGCAAAGATAATCCTAAAAGAAATCAAGCCTAAAGACAACGACGTCATCATAATCGCGGGCTCCGACGACGACCCCGTGAAAGCGAGGCGAGGTGCATTCGCAGCGGCGTGGGTCCTTATCGGCGACAACGAAAAAACCTGACCGCGTCCATTGACTATTGCTGAATGTTGACCTCGGCATCCCCGAGTTCAAACGCACAATGTTATTTGTGGCACCGCAAAGTCACAAACATGATGTTGCCGCGGCACCGCACAGCATCATAGCTACACAAAGCAAAAAACAAGAGTCACAACACAAAAATACACAGTTAAGCACGGGGCTAAGTTGTATACTTCTCGCCCTGCATCAGCATACGCTCAAGAATCGTGTTCACCGCAATTAACCCATCATTCGTCTTGGACGACACCGGCGTCAAATGAAACTGCATGCCCAGCTGGCCGATGGCCTTTAACATGCTGCGGCTGAAAATCCGTTTACTGTCCTCCAACTTGGCTTCTATGGCGTCCTCCAGTTTGCGGGGGTTACCTGACCACTCAACAATCTGGCCAATTTCCTTCTTGGGCAACAGGTCAGTTTTGCTGAGCAAATGCAGCTGAGGCTGGAAGAAACGATTGTAAACAGCCGCGGCCAAGAACATGTTGCTGACATAGTTGAAGGGGTTCACGCTGAAAACCGCGTCGAACAAGTAAATCAGCGCCTTAGGCTCCTTCGTGAGCTCGTTAACTATGTAGGGTCCGCTGGCTCTAAACGCGAAAAGCTCCATCTGCCCCGGCGTATCCACCATCACAAAATCAGCGTGCGCATCGTCTATGTCACGCGTCAAGTTCTCAACCTCATCAGCAATGAGGTCGGCGGCCATGATTGCGGCTCCATTGGGACCTAACCCGTACTTTTCCATGATGTCGCCCGCATCCACGTAGTTGCGCACGTCCACATCCGGCGAGTAAGGCAACTTCAGGACGCCCGGGTCCAAGTTAACGACGGCGACGTCTTGCTTGTTCATCTTGAGCCAATCGCTCATGGCGGCAGTGAAGAGGCTCTTGCCTGACCCGGCGGTTCCTATGACGAATACTACGGGCACGATGGATGTCTCCTTCTGAAACGGCTGTGTCGATGGGATGTAATAACTCTTCTGCATCACCTCAGATTCGCAACCGCAGGTCACAACAAAGCTAGCAAATCGCCTGACAGCTGATTCACATCGAAGACTTGATGGCCGTTTGAAGCATCTCAATAGACCTCGGGTGAAGATACTGAGACGCAGAGAGCGGCAAACTAACCGAACAGGCTCAAATCACGATTTGACAACTATCGCGACCCAATTAGCTGCTTCAAAATAGGCACTTGCCGCATAACAAACACCAATCCAAACGTGATAATAAGCGTAACCACGGTGAGGACAGGGATCTCGATAATTGGGTTCATCACCGTCAAACTCAACTTAAACCCAAAGAATCCCAGCTGCAGCGACTCCATCACGACAAGATGCCCCAAGTAGATCGGCAAGCTGTTCACGCTAATCGCATGCGCAACCTTACCCACATAAGGGTGATTGCTTCCTGGCCAGTCATATCGGAACTTGCTCAGAATCATAAACATCGCAACCGAAGCCAAAACCACGTTAACCGTAAGGGAATCGAAGAAGAAGTAGTACTTGTCCATGTAATGCAATGGAGCCAACATAACCCACGCACCATAAACCGTCCAAAAGAAGCCCAAAGCCAAAAGCCCCACGAGCAACGACGTACGCAAGTGAACCCTCTGCAGGTACGCACCCAGAACGAAATAGCCAATCCACCCAGCCACGAGAATAAGGTTGGGTTCCACGCTAAAGCCCGTGAGTAACTGAAAAAGTGGCACAACGCTCACGCCCACGAACCACACCGCAATCATATACTTCAGAATCTTCCGGTCACCGTAAGCGATTATCACGCGTAAAATAGGCGTGATTATGTAAAGCCCCGCGATAAGGTAGATGTACCAGAAGTGGTAGTAGGGTCCTGTCAACAATCCTTGAATAACATAGGTCACCGAAAGCGTCTGATTATGAACATAGAAGGACCAGACAAAGTAGATGGCGCTCCAAAACCCAAACGCCAAGCCTAAGCGAATAAACCGCTTCTTGAGAAAAACCCTGATTGGCTCATGCACTTTGATGGGCTGAAGCAGCAGAAACCCACTCAACATCACGAACAAAGGAACGCAGACTCGCGCCAAACTGTCGTAAATCGTTGTGGTCCACCAGTACATTTGGCTCTGAGCAGCATCAAGCATTACATTCGTGTAAGATTCGATAGAGGCATGCAGCAAAATCACTAAAACAACAGCCACGACACGGATGAGGTCCACGGGTAAAGCGGCGCTTTCTACGTTTCCCGCTTTCTCAGGTTCCAACCTTTTTTCTGGAGACATGCAAATCCAAGCATGAGCTTTAAGAAGAGATGCAACGAAACGCCTTAAAAGACTTCGGACATCCAACGCTCCAGAAAGCTCCCAAACAGATGGCGGACATACTTTTCAAACGTACTCAGCAGGGGAGCCGCCTTGTTTGTTGATTGGAAAACAGCAAATCATAAAAGCGCGCGATGTCCACTCTTGAAAGGCACAGGTGCAGACTATTTATGCCCACTCGCGGTCTCTACGTTGGACGGTTTCAGCCTTTTCACTTGGGGCATCTTGAAGCCATCAAAAAAATACTCGAAGAAGTCGAAGAACTCGTCGTAGTCATAGGCAGCGCCCAGTACAGCCACCGCCCTGATAACCCGTACACGGCAGGAGAACGCCTGGTCATGATTCGGACAGCAATAGAAGAAGCAAAAATAGACTATACGCGGCTATGGGTCGTCCCCGTACCCGACGTACACCTGCACATGATGTGGGTCTCCGCCTTGGAAGGGTATACACCCAAGTTCCACCTCGTCTACAGCAACGACGCACTGACTAAAAGGCTCTTTATGGAGGCAGGCTACAAGGTTAAGGGCATTCCTTTCTACGACAGACAATTCTATTCATCCAGTCTGGTCCGCGAAAAAATGCTGCTTGACGACAGCTGGAAAGCACTCGTTCCCAAAGGCGTCTCCGACTTTATACTGGAAATTGACGGCGTCAATAGGCTTCGCGATTTAAACCGCACCGACAAAGCATAACCGAAGCCTAAAACCCAGAGACTAACAAGTCCACGGGTTTCATAATTTCTCGCAAAAGCACAGTCGCGTAAGAGCTCTTAAACAACATAAACTCCAGCTGTACACTCTTTTTTTCCGAGCTCCCCTCATCGGCGAAAGCACCCCCAAGCGAGAATTCTTTGACCGGCGAAACCACCGCGCGAAGTTCACCCCTTGCGCTGGCCTCAGGCAACGCAGCAATTCTGAAGCCTTGCAGAGCCACTCCTTCGTCCTCAAGGATGCGCTGCTGTAGTTCACCCGCTTCGCCTTGAGAAAACCTCTGACCAAAGCCCACAATAGGCAAGGCGACACGCATTTTCCCAGCCTCAATCAACGCATTGACATCAGGTAGCTTGTTTTCGTCAACAATTTTGCCCGTGCGAATCATGGGCAGACCCGAACGTTCAACGTTGACCACGAAGTCTCCCGCTTCCGCCCTGCCCAACGGCAAGCCTCTCTTGATTCTCTCACTTAGAAAACGGTTAAACAGGTAAGACTGATACCCTTGCACAAACAACAACCGCAACCTCAAAGGCAACCTCCGAAAAGCACCCGCGAAATCCCCCGCGTTCTCAGCAAGATGCCTAAGCATTAGCCTCTCGAAATGCAGCTGCACAGGGAAGTCTCTGAGCGCAATTTGGAAATCTTGGGTTGCCTGAAGAGATGTGCGTGCTCGCCTTGACTCAGGGTGCTCGTACGGGCTGGGCTTGGCAAGGAAAACCAATGCTGCTTCTTCCAGTTTTCCTTGCACTAAAGCTTTTCCGACTAAGTGTGTTATGGGGCGGGTTGTGCCAAAGCGTTGGTGACCGTAGAAGTTCAGGATGCCCCCTAATTGTGCAACTTCTCCCATTGCCTCGGAGATTCGCTCCTTAACGGTTCCTTTCGCATAGGGCATGGCTTTGATGTTGATTTTGAAGCCGTTGCCCAATAGGTAGAACGGAGACATCGGCGAGTGAAAATAGCCCAGCGGTCGCAACTCCACGTCCTTAACCCGAACTTTAGCGGCTTCTTCCGCTGAAACACCTTCGATGGTGAGGTGCTGGGCGGTTACGGCTTTGGCGTCTTTGATGCCCGCAAATTGAATCCGCGCTTGATCAATATCCAACTGCTTCGCCAAGTTCTTAATTGCTATAAAAGTGTCCCAGTTCCGCTTTACCAATACGCATAGCAGGAACGGCTGCTTCGTCGAAGTCGCGCCCAATGGTGGGTTCGCCTTAATTTGTTCGATCGTTGCCTGGGAGCCGTCCACGAGTACCTCTTGAACGACAAAATCTTCAACCGCACGCTTGATTACTCCGCCAACGCCCGGAGTCTTCGTGGCGTACCCTTCGATGCCGATAAGACGCTCAATCTCGGGAACTGACAGCTCCAAAAGAACTCGCCTTTCTACAGCAGGGGAAGTTTACCCGTTAACCTATCGACCAGGTTGTTGGGCGCAGGACCAATGCCCAAGCAGGTCACGGTGCCGGCAGGAATCTCCGTTAACCCCCGATCCACGATTAACGAATGGGGCAATCCAAGGTCGTCAGCCGCTGCCTCAAGCTCACCTAGCTCCTTCTCCGTGGGTACTTTGACGGCTATTTTCCGCTGTCCTTCGAACATCCAGGTTTCCCACCACTTCTTGTGATGAACGTAAGCGTCCTGAGCGGAGGAGACCGCGGCGTGCCCCGCTTGAGCGGCGATTTTGCCTTTGCTCATTTTGAGGTCTTGACGGAACACCAGAACCTGCTTGTAATCGAATCCAGATTCGCCCATTTATCATTCACAATCGCTATTGTTGCGTTTCCCTGCTTTAATCCCTTCGGCGTCCAATCTAACGCCAGGCTGGGCGAGACAGTCAATTTAAGGCTGTGTGATTGTCTCTTGCCACAACAGGCGCTGCTTGTTCAAAAAGAACGGTTTATTGACGGAACATTTTCAGTACTAGTTTACGAAAATGTTGAGAGATACAACGCCGCTAGATAGGCTAATGTTGCGAATGCGGCAGGCTTTTTGGCCAAGCTCAGAATCATTCGTCCCTGGAAATCTATCTCGTCAACATCACGCAGCGCCTCGTCCAAGCCAACTCTTGAAGCGAACTGAACGGCACGTTCAATGTTCTCGTCAGAAAAGCCGTCAAGAACCTGTCTAGCTTTAAGCATGACGCCAAGGTCAAAGCCAACTGCTTCGGTGAAGCTTTTCTGGTATTGTCGCAGCGAGTTTTCAGACAAATCCGCGTTCTTTAGGGCTTCTGCCGCGACTTCGGCTGCTATCCTAGCACAGGTCACGCTGAAGATTACGCCGCCCCCAGTAGTAGGTTTAACTTGCGAAGCGCAGTCGCCTACAGCCAAGAACCCTTCTGCATAAGCTTTAGGAATTGGACCGCCCAACGATATGGCGTGAAAAGCCATCCTCTTCACTTTGGCGTTTCGCAGCCGCCGTGAAGCAACGGGATGCTTGAACATTAGCCTGTCAAGAAATTCTTTTGGATTCCCCTTCCGCGTGGCAAGCCCAACCTTGGCTGAGCCATCGCGCTTCGGTATAAGCCAGCCGTAGAAGCCGGGCGCGTAGTTCTTTCCTAAGTAAACTTCAACTGAATCCTCCTCCATATCGTGGACGCAGTCCACTTCTGCTTCGACCGCATAGACAAGCTTGTTGCCATCGAGCGCCCGCAAACCTGACTGACGTAGTAACCTTGATGAAATTCCCTCTGTATCAACTACAAGCTTTGTGGCTATCTGGCTTTCACCCTCGCCCTCCTTAACCACTCGCATACCCCTCACTAACCCGTCCTGGAGCATAAGTGACTGCACTCGACTGTTTACGTGGAAATCTGCGCCGGCCGTTTTAGCTTCCTCAGCCAAGAAATTGTCAAACCGGGCTCGGTTGACAGCGCAAGTCACAGGCTTAGCCAAATGTACACTGAATTTTGTTCCCATTGGCGAATAAAAGTTGGCAGCAGAAAACGTGTTCTCAACGATGCCTTCGGGAAGCGGGTAGAGTCCCAAACTGCGGAGGCTTCGGATGCTCAGGTGCCCAGCGCAGTGCGACGGAACCCCAACTTCGGGGTGTTCCTCAAAAACGGCGACGTCAAAGCCTCGTTTAGCAAGTTCAAGAGCAAAAGAAGAGCCTGCAGGTCCGCCTCCGATGACGACAGCGTCCCGCAAGTCTTTCACCATAGTCAAAAAAGACCGTCTAGTGGGTAACGAGTTCGACGCGCTTTTTGCCACGCGAAAGCGAAGTCGTTCGGATTTTGCCCGCGACCTCGAGCCTGAGCAGCAAGTCAACGAAGTCCTTGTAGCCTAAGTCCTCGAATTCTCCTTGAAGCGCGTTGAACAGGTCAGTTTCTGGCATGTCGCCCTTCTTGTTGAGAATCTCCAACAAGACATAGTAGGCGGGTCGGGTCTTCCAAGTTTTTGTTGGTAACGGCGTGTGTTCTTCCTCCTAAGCGATGGGTGTTGATGGCTTCTGAACTTGGCGAACTTGCTGCATGAAACCCTTGTACCACTTCTCCATGTCAGGCGATACGGAAGGCCCAACTTCTTTTAGAGCATCCAAGAAGTCTTTCATGGTAACTTCCGAGGCGGCTATATCTCGACGCAGAGCGTGCATGGCAGCTTCGCGGCAAATGTTTTCTAGGTCGGCGCCAGAATAGTACTTGGTCTGAATTGCTACCTGGTTTATGTCCACGTCTTTGTTCAGCGGCATGCCTGTAGTGTAAAGCTTGAGAATTTGAATCCTGCTTTTGTCGTCAGGTTCAGGTACGTAGATTAATCTGTCGAATCGCCCAGGACGCAGCACAGCGGGGTCAATCAGGTTTGGCCGGTTCGTCGCGGCGATGACCACGATGTCCTGTAGCGACAAGATGCCATCCATCTCGGTGAGCAGCTGGCTTATGACACGTTCTGAAACTCCGCCGTCGCTACTCCCTCCACCGCGGTTAGGTGTAAGCGAATCCATTTCGTCAAAGAATATTACGGCGGGTGCTGCCATGCGTGCTTTGCGAAAAACTTCACGAATAGCTTTTTCGGATTCGCCAACCCATTTGCTGAAGACCTCGGGGCCTTTGATGGATATGAAGTTGGCTTCGCTCTCCGTCGCAACTGCTCTAGCAAGCAGGGTTTTGCCGCATCCAGGCGGACCGTACAAGAGGATGCCTTTTGGCGGCTTGATGTTGAGGCGCTTGAAGATTTCCGGCTGCTTCATGGGCCATTCAACCGCCTCAATCAAATGTTGCTTAACGCTGTCCAAGCCACCTATGTCGCTCCAGTGGACGGTGGCCACTTCGATGTAGACCTCGCGCATGGCAGTTGGTGTAACTTCTTTGTAGGCATTGATGAAGTCTTCCATCCTGACTTCCATTTTCTCCAGAACGGCAGGTGGAATACGTTCTTCTTCCAAGTTAATTTGCGGTAAATATCTGCGTAGAGCTTTCATGGCGGTTTCTCTGCCCAAAGCAGACAAGTCAGCACCTGTGTAGCCGTGTGTCATGTTTGCAAGCTTGTCAGTGTCGACGTCGGGAGCAAGAGGCATACCTCGAGTGTGAATTAGAATCACTTCGTGCCTGCCTTTCTTATCAGGGACTCCGATTTCTATTTCCCTGTCGAACCTGCCTGGCCTGCGCAACGCCTGATCCAAGGCGCCTGGGCGGTTGGTAGCGCCTATGACGATGACGTTTCCTCTGCCTGACAAGCCATCCATGAGGGCGAGCAGTTGGGCGACGACTCGGCGTTCTACTTCGCCAGTGACCTCTTCACGTTTGGGCGCGATGGCATCGAGTTCGTCTATGAATATAATGCTAGGTGCGTTCTGCTGGGCCTGCTGGAAAATCTCCCGTAGGCGAGCTTCGGATTCACCGTAGAACTTGCTCATGATTTCAGGCCCGTTAATCGAGTAAAAGTTCGCCTCGGACTCGTTCGCCACTGCTCTAGCTAGCAACGTCTTGCCGCAGCCCGGCGGGCCGTGAAGGAGGACGCCTTTTGGCGGCTCGATGCCTAGGCGCTGGAACAACTCGGGGTGCCTGAGGGGCAGTTCTACCATTTCGCGGACGCGTAAAATTTCCTCGTGAAGGCCGCCGATGTCCTCGTATGTCGTTCGGGGTAACCCTTTGGTTTCGGGTGCGGGTTCGTTGAGTATGGTTAGGCGCGATTCGGCGGTAACTTTGACTATGCCGTGTGGGCGCGTCTTGGATACGGTGAACGGAATGGCGTGGCCCAGCATCATAACGAGAGTAGTGTCGCCTTCGACCAATGTGCGTTCCATGAGGCGGTTCTTGACGAAGTTGGTGAAGTCGTCGTCCACGTTGAGCCGCATGTCAACCGGCGCCAAGGTGATGCTCATAGCAGTTTTGACTTTGGCGGGTCTGACAAGAACGTACTCGTTTATAGCTACGCCGGCGTTTTTGCGGCTGAAGCCGTCGATGCGGATGATGTCGCGGTTCTGATCCTCACTGTATGCAGGCCAGGCAATGGCGCTGGTGGTGCGTTTGGCGACTATTTCAATTACGTCCCCTGCGCTGATGCCCAGTTTTTGCATGGTTCGCTGGTCTATGCGGGCTATGCCGCGTCCGACGTCGCGTTGTCGGGCGTCGCCTGCACGTAGTTGAACTTCATGAGATTCGCTCATCAGAACTTCTTCCTATGAATGTGACTAAGCTTATGGAAACATGCATTCATATATAAACATTTGAGCGTAAGAAACGGGGATAACTAATTGTTTACCTGCTTGTTCGGCGAACCATCATGGTCTGAACTTGGCTGACCCCTTTGATTTCGCCCAGTTTCGTCTCGAGTTCGTCGACGATGCCGTGCTCGTCCTCGGGGAATTTTACTTGGATTAGGAGGGCTTCGAGGCCGAAGGCGACGGGTTCTTGGCCGAAGCCTGTGATTTCTGCGGATTTGGGGAGGCGGCTTTCAATTTCTTTCTTGAGCGGCTCAAAGTCTTTGACGATGTCTTCTGGGAAAATCTTGTATGTGACTACGACAAATCCCATGCGGTTGTCGCCTCTATGGTCCGGTAAAGCCGCATCTGGGGCACTTGTAGGGTCGGCCGAATTTGCGGCATTTGCCGTCGCGTTTGATTTGGATTTCGCCGCAGTTTGGGCATGGGAACTTGGTGGCTTCGCCGCCTGGGGCTATTGGTTTGCCGCAGCTTGTGCATGTGACGAGTGAGAGAGAGGTTGCCTGTTTTTCTGCCATGGTTGTTCAACTCTAATTGCGCGTTTCTTTAAACGATGCGCTCCCTTATATCTGCTATGCTTGGACTTGCAGGTTTGAGGCTCTATTTCCGGTTTTACCTTTTGGTTCATCCTCCATTCAGCAGGAATGCAACGCGGTGCTGTGGCGACGCGGTTCGTTTGACTTTAAGGTGCCAGAATCGCATTCAATGATTGTGTCAGCGGTTTAGCGTCTGTTTGACTATGTTCTCCGACCATCAAATAGAAAATTGCTGTTACTATTTTAAGCAAACTGTAAATTACTTTGTTATTTGAACCTGTGTGGCCGCTGACACCTGAAATGCCTTTGTCTATGAGAGGTGACTACATTTCGCGAATTTGTAGTCACCTTTTTTATTTCAGCAGTTTTTTGAGCGCTCGATACTCCTTTAACATAAGTTCCAGAGTTGGGCGTATGTTGTGTTCTTTTTCGTATGCCTGCAGGGAATCATAATATTCTGATCTGTTTTTGAGTTCGATGTTGATTGGCGACAGATCGTGTTTCAGCAATATGTTGTTAAGTAGCAGTCTGCCTACTCTGCCGTTTCCATCTTGGAATGGATGAATGTTCTCGAACTGGTTGTGGACGACTGCGGCTAAGACAAGCGGTGGACATTTGTTCCTGTTTCGCCTGTACCACAGTATCATTTCCTTAAGCAGGGTTTCGATATGTTCAGATGGCGCGCCTCGATGCAACACGTTGCCTTGTGCATCCGCAACCACTACTTCAACACCCAAAGCTCGGAATTCTCCCGCAAAAACCTTTGAGTTCTTGAAGACGATTTTGTGGAGGTCTTTTATGAGTTTTAGAGAAACGTGCTCTGATCTCCCGCGGATATAGTCAATCGCCTCGGAGACTCCATAGGTTTCAGATATGTCTTCTTTGCTTTTGGCGTTTGGCCACTGCCCCTTTCTAAGAATATCTGCGACCTCATTAGCTTTAATCATTGAGCCTTCGATGGCGTTTGTGTTGTAAGTGAATGCTTCTTTAAATTTGTCCCAGTCGGACTCGGAAAGATGCTGCACCTGAAGTTCTCCGCGTGCTTCAATACTTGCGAGTTCTTCGATCTCGGAGGGAGACAATGCGGTCATGAAGGGGTCATTTATTGCTTTTGCTTCGTGGATTCTTTGCTTGAGACGAATTTCAGCACTTTTTCTTTTGATTGCAAGTTCTTTTGAGGACAAGTTTGCGCCTATATAAACCCTGACTTTTCCGATAGCGTTTCCTTCTCTGTAAGAATGCGCTAAATAGTATTTTTCGGAACCTTTCTCTTTCCTGATCTCGAGATGCACAATAATTATAGGTGTCTACGGGAATTTTAATATTTGTGTACAGGTGACTACAAAGCTATTGCGGTTAGGCGCTTATTTTTGGCGGCGGCTTCACGCGCCTGCCCAGCTTAATGCGGAGGGCTATACGGTACAGTTTCCTCAGCGACTTCACAAGCTGCTCGATGCTGGGTGATTCGCTGTAAATTATGGGTATCTGCTCATACTCTGCCAGCTTCACCGCTTCCAAGTCGGGTCTGACGTGATGGAACACTATGACGCGGGGTTTAAGGTGGCTTACGCGCACCATCATCATGAGCAAACTCGTGTTTTCCACGCTTGTAAAGACTAGGGCGCGTTCTGTGGTTGCGCCAAACAATTGTGAGTACTCCAGCCCGCTGAGGGCTTCGATGGCTTTGCGGGAGTCGACGACGGTGTAGCCGTTGACTTCTTTGGTGTACTTCTCGCCTGCCGCTACAACTTCGCCGTTGATGGCTCGGCAGAGGTATTCGACGCGGACGGGTATGGGGAACTCGCGCAGGTCTACGATGGCCATGCTGGGGCTGCTCGTGAGCTTGGCGAATTCGCGGATGAAGCGGCTTCCTTTCTCCTCGTCGATGGTGAGCAGTGCCCAGACGAATCGGCGGATGAATTTGGCGCCGGGGCTTTTGCGTCTGCCGCTTTCGTAGTCGCTTATGACTGCGCTGCTGCTGAGGAGCATCTTCTCGCCAAGGCTGATCTGAGAGACGGCGAAGAGTTCCCGCCACTTTTTCATGGTGGAGCCTGGTTTGCTGCTGAATATGATTTCTCCGGCTATTCTGCGGGCGAGAACTTCTCGGATACTGGGCGAGACAGACAAGATTGAGCCTCGTGCAACCACTTTCAGGATGATGTATAAAACCTTACCGCTCCTTAACGAACCGGCACGCGCTTAGCTGACGAATCTCATAGACATGGGGATAAGCCATGTTTGAGTTAGAGAAGGAGGGGAGGGGGGCTATTTGCCCTAAATTATGAAAATGAGGATAACTCCCATCACGACAACGATGGCTCCTAGCACCCGGTTCACGGTGGCTTTCTCACGGAACAGCAAGAACCCCGCTAGCGCACTAAACAGAGGCGTTACGGAGCTTATGGGCACCGCCTGCGCTTGAGGTATATTGAGGAAGCTATAGTTCATAAGAAGCCATCCCAGAGCGTTAGCCACTAACCCGCCTATGGTTAGTTCAATTATGGTTCGGCGCTTAAGCTTCAAGAAGCCGCGGTTGCGGTCAATTAGCGGCGCAAACATCATGAAAAGCACAGCCAAAGCGGCAATCCTCACCGTTACGATGGCGTAGTTAGCATCAAACGAATTGACGCCGGGCATCTTAACTGCTACACCCATCAGCGTTACGCTTACCGACCATGCAGCGGCTGCAGCCAACGAAACGGCGGCACCCGTTAAGGCCAGTCGACCCTTGACTAACGCGGCTTCCCCGTTTCTTTCGCGGCTGAGCAGCCATATACCAACCAAGATCACCAACGCGCCAGATACAATCGTTACGGTGACGGGTTGCCCCAGGAGGACCGTAGTCCAGAAAAGGCTGAAAAGTGGATACGTGGCTGCAAGCGGCACGGCCACTGAAACACCTGCGGACTTGAGTCCGTACAGGTACAAAGTGTCACCTAAGCCTAAGCCAAAAACTCCGCTCACAATTACGATGGCGACGACACCCAACGGCAAGCTTGCCACGGAACTCCACCAGCCGAAGGCAACCAAAAGCACGACCATGATTGCTGCATTGGTTGCGCATCGAACAATGTTTGCCGAAAGCGGCTTTGTCTTGAACAGAGCTTGCCTGTAAAGGATTGGCGACACCGCCCAGCACAACGCCGCGCCCAAAGCGGCGAGCTCCCCAAGAATAGCCCCACTCATCGCAAACAACTTGTAAAGCAATGCCCACGCACGCGCATAAATAAATTTCCGCTCTTACGAGAGAAACTGATGAACAGCAAAAGTTATACGTTGAGAGTTAAACACACAAGCGGTGCGCAAAATGTCGTTTAAACAGCGAGTGGAAGAAGCCTCAAAAGCCCATCAATCGAGCATCGTGTTGGCGCTGGATTTTCCCTACTGCAAGCCGCAGGAACGCGAAATTCTTTTAGCAAGAGCACAAACCATATTGGACATGGTCAGCCCCTACGTCTGCGCAGTGAAAATAAATCATCACCTCACCTTGCCGCTGGGCACTTTTGGAGGCGTACAAGCGCTCGTCAAACAGGCGCACGAGAAGGGGTTGCTTGCCATAATGGACTGCAAGGTTAACGACATAGGCGCCACCAACCAAGTTATAGCCGAGTACTATTATGAAGCCGGCTTTGACGCGTTAATTGCGAATCCCTTCATTGGCTGGGAAGAAGGCTTAAAACCAGTATTCGATGTCGCCCAAAGACTGCAACGCGGGGTTATCTTGCTTGGATATATGAGCCACAAAGGAGCCTCGGAAGGCTATGGTCAAAAAGTGTGCGACCCCCAAACAGGCGAAATAATCCCACAGTACTTTGCTTTTGCAAGGAAAGCGATAGCTTGGAAAGCAGACGGCGTCGTCGTGGGCGCTACAGCGCCTGAGAAAATCCGAGAAATCTACTCAGTACTGGGAGAGGAAGTACCGATTTACTCGCCTGGCGTGGGTGCACAAGGGGGGGCAGCGCATGTTGCGGTACAAGCTGGTGCACGGTATTTGATAGTGGGGCGGGAAATCGTTCAGGCGGAGGATCCTGCTGAAGAAGCGAAGAAGCTAAGCCAAAACCGCGACTAGACAAATAATAGAGAAGGACGCGGTTATCGACCGCGTTTGTTTTCCCAGAGTTCTTTCTTGAGCAGGTCGCGTACGGCGGAGCGTATGACGCTGCTCCGGCTTGGATACATGTTTGCGCGGACGAGTTCGTCCAATCCTTCAAGGTAGGCTTCGGGTAAGAGTACGGTTACAAGTTTCATGAGATTCCCTCAATTCTTTAATATGTTATGTGGATATGCATATGGCACATATATAAGATTTCACTTCGTCAGATAGGCGAAAATGTCAAGTTCAGAACATGAACGTAGGTCATGAATTCGCCTTTGGTTCAGACCAAGATTCTTGAACCAGAACACGGCGGAGTTGTTGGCAGACTAGACACAGTTAAATTCTTGAACTCGACCTATTCCTAAGCGAGCGTGAAAAAAAGGATGTTCAGAGTCAGAGTTAACAAGATTGAGTCAAACCGCGACGTCGACGGCAACCTTGGCAAGCGAATTGAACTCGTCGAAGAACGCGAACTTAACAACTATGTTATGCGCCCCCAAACTGACGAGGCAAAGATGGTTCAGGACGTACTTCAGGCATTGCAGCAGCAAATGCCGGTTTTTCCGCAGAGACAACAAATGGCCATGCCAAAGATTCTGCTTTTCCTCACCGAAAGCGAGTACGACAGCTTGGGCATAAACTTCGACGTTAATCAAGTCTACGAAGTCACGCTGGCAAACCAGGGCATCAAATTCACCAAACTTTAGCCGAACCCCTTACTGCGCCCTGCAGCCTCAACAATCCAGGAAATCGCGTCACCGAGTCAAACCCAATAGCTTTTCCACGACTGGGAAGGCGTGCGGATTGTGCTGACTCTCGTAGGATGGATTTGAAGCTATGAAAACGCGAAAAGCGCTTTGCGCGCAGGCTTCAATGCTGCGTGCCTTGGATGAAAAGACAGTACAAACATCATGTTCTTTATTTTAGAAGAAATCTCTGCCAAATCCCCAGTCTTGCCTTCGTCGCAGTAGAGGGGAATAGGTTCGTCGTTGCCGTTTTCGTAGTAGACGTAGATGGGTGAAGTGCCCGTCCCCTGCTTGACCATTTCGAAGTCCAAGTTCAACTGTTTAGCCATCGTTTCGGCTGCTGTTTTTACGGATTGGAGACGCCGCCTAGGCGACACGCCAGTTGAGGCGTAGACCATGAGTTTGCCTGAGTCAGTTTTGAACATAAGGCTCCACCACAGTCAGTTGGCGGCTGAGCGCTTTTAAGACGAGTGCGTGAACAACCTTCATGCACAGCGGGGAGAGGTCTGTTTAAGTGAAGCCGCCAGGTGTGGCTGTGTTGTGGCAGTCACATCGGCTTAAATCCTGAATCAGGTTATTCGTTTTCGGTGAAAAATATGGTTATTGGTGAAAAACTTTGGGAAGGCAAAGCAAAAACGATGGGCATGGCGATTAAAGGAGCCAACGCGGATGGCGTTATGCTTGAGTACACATGGATGGCACAGCTGAAAGGGATGGGCAAAGCTCAAGGCGTCGACGGCCAAGTCATGTTCACAGGAACCACCATAATAAGTCCAACAGGCGGCGGCAACACAATGGGCACAGGATTGTTCACGACAATGACTGGAGACATGGCAGTTATCAAAGGCTCCGGCTACGGCAAGCCAGAGGCAGGCAAAGGAAAAGGTTTGGGCATTTGGAGTTTCATGACGATGTCGCAGAAACTTAACTGGATGAACATGACAGTTGCGTTGACAACCCAAGAAGGCGACGCACAATGGATGGAATTTGACGTAGTCGTATGGGAATGGAAGTAAACCAGAGCTGATGTTAATGCAAGAACAAACTTGGCAGCCGCCCGAATGGTGATGCCCTAAAGGAAAACATCCAGCAAATGACGACGCGTATTTTGAGAACATGTGCCGAATCATTTTTCAAGCAGGATTGAACTGGAGCGTAATCGACAAGAAATGGCCGACAACACGGATGGCGTTTGCGAATTTTTCAGTCGACAAGGTTGCACGTTTCACCGACACTGACGTAGAGCGACTCGTGAAAGATGAGGGTATAGTGCGCAATCGAGCAAAAAATCGAAGCAATCATCGAAAACGCCCGGAAATTCCAGGAAATTTGCAAGCAGTACGGTTCATTTCAGAAGTACCTTGACAGCTTAGACAAGTCAAATAACTGTGCCAACGTTGTTAAAGAGCTGAGTGGCACGTTGAAGTGGTTAGGTCCGCCTTCAGCGAACCTGTTTCTTTGCACGGTTTGCGAAAACATAAGTCACGAAGGCTGGATGTAGCCTTCTCTCCTTTTTGTATGATTAATTAGGCGCGTTTGTCTCTTTTTCTCTTCAAGTTACGAGATTAGGCGAAAACATGAAAGCCAGAGTCAAAGTGTTAGTCAGCGGCAGAGTCCAAGGTGTCTTCTTCAGAGCAAGAACCATGCAGGAAGCCGTGAGGCAAAGTGTAAACGGTTTGGTTCGCAACCTGCCCGATGGAAGAGTCGAAGCAGTTTTCGAAGGCGAAAAAGAAGCAGTGGACAGGATGGTTGATTTCTGCCGAGAAGGCCCAAGAGGTGCCGTGGTGCTTGGCGTCGACGTAAAATGGGAGCCGTTCACGAGTGAGTTTAAGGATTTCAAGATTCGGCACTGACGATTATCAGTTTAAATGGAGGCTGCATCTTACTTTGACTGAGGCAGCCTCGTGAAGGTGCTTGGATTAGTTGGAAGTCCCCGCAGAGGAGCTAATACCGACCTGCTCGTCAGCGCCATACTGTATGGTGCTGGCGCGAGCAACCACACCATAGACAAAGTTTACCTATACGATGTAGACATCGGACCGTGTGTAGATTGCCGAGCCTGCAAACAAGGCAACTTCAAATGCGCCTTGGGCGACGGCATGCAAATGCTCTACCCTAAGCTGAACGAAGCCGACGTCATAGTCTTCGGTACGCCGCTGTACTGGTACGGTCCGTCAGCGAAGATGAAGTTGCTGGTTGACAGGCTCCGCCCGTTCATCCCTTCCAAAAAACTAAGCGGCAAGAAAGCCATACTTGTAATCCCGTCGGAAGAGGGCGCCCAAGCTTGCACTTTCGCGGTGGGCATGTTTGAGTCCTCCTTCAAGTACCTGGGAGTGGAGCTGATTGGCAAGATTCTGCCCAAAACTGTTGAACGCACCGAAATAAAGCAGCAGCCCAAAACCCTGAACGAAGCATTCGAACTCGGCAAAAACTTGAAGTAACCTCTGCCCTTTTCAAAAAACTCACGAGTCTTTCGGCGTGCTCGTCAACTTTGACCACTGTGCATTTTCTATGTCTACCTTGCTTGGCTTGATTATTGTCTCCGCCGCGTAATGAACTATAGATTTAAGGCTTCGCCAAGTTCCCCAGGGGCGTCGAATCACTCCAATACCGAACCCTATTAGGGTGCTCAATGCCATCATCAAAAACACTCAATCACCAACCAAATGAAGCCTCTCCCGAGGATTCTGAGGAAAAGATTTTGGAGCCGCTCAGGTTTTTTTCTTGTAGACGCGGAAGTGTGAGTCTCTGCCTGCGCTGATGTACTCGCCCCCTATTCCGCGGACGGTAGAGGCGATTTTGGCAAAGTTCTCTGAACCCAAGAACTGTTTGGGCTTAATCATGACGTAGTCGCCTTTGTCTTCGAAGGCTAGCATGTTGTCGAGTTCCTCGGGGAATATTATGCGAATGTCTTCAATGCTCTGCGATTTCAAGGTGGTAGGGGAGGGTGTAGATGCTGTTGCCGGGGTGCGTGGCGCTGGCGAAGGCGTGGAAGGCCTGGGTGAAACGGTTGGTGTATAAGGCTTTGTTGTGATTTGGGAGACTGCCAACGATTTTAAGCTGTCGGAGGTTTTCTTGAGATCTTCTGAAATGTCTTTTAGCACGGCGAGGAGCTCGTCGATTTTCTCAATAGTCTGATCCAATTTCTGTTTATCCGCACTCATAGCGCATCCCTTTCAGGCTGTAAGTACTTAAGGGCCTTATTAATTATTTGAAACTTGCCATACAACCATGGAGCGCATAGTCTGCTTGTTTGAGATTGACGGAAGCCAGAAAAGTGGAAGCGGTACTATCCTGCGCCTAGCTGTAGCCCTCGCCGCCATCAAGGGCGAGCCGCTGCACATAGTTAACATCAGGCAGAACCGACCCCAACCGGGTCTAAAGCCGCAACATCTGGAGTCCGTCTTGACAGCAGCAAAACTGTGTAATGCAGAACTTGAAGGTGCTCATCTAAACAGTCGAGAACTCTGGTTCAAGCCCAAAGCCATCAGAGGTGGCGTAGTCGAGGCAGAAATCGGCACAGCAGGAAGCATCCCAATGCTGTTTATGACAACATTGCCCATCTGCCTTTTCGCCAAAGAACCTTTCCAACTGCATGTTTCCAAGGGCGGAACGGATACGACACACGCGCCCACCATAAACTACCTTAGAAAGGTCTTCCTAAAAGCCCTGCGGCGCATGGGCGTCAATGCGGAAATCTCCGTCCAAAAATACGGTTACTACCCTAAAGGCATGGGCGAAGCCACCCTCACTGTCCAGCCTACCGCTAGGTTGCAAGGTGTCCACTTGGAGAATGCCGGAAACGCAAAATCGGTAAAAGGTATTTCCGTCTGCACTTTTCTGGCTGACCGCAAAGTTGCCGAACGCCAAGCTAAAGCAGCCAAGGAGACACTCGCCCAGAAAGGCTATTCGGCAGACATCCAAATCGTAAACGATGTGTCAAATACCATGCAGAAGGGCAGCAGCATCGCCCTTTGGGCGGAAACCGAATCAAACGGCATCGTCGGCGCAGATGCCATAGGCGAACTCAAAAAGCCTGCTGAAGCCGTAGGCAAAGAAGCAGCCGAGAAGCTCTTGGCAGAACTCGTGGCTGGGGCATCTGTGGATACCCACCTTGCCGACATGCTGATTCCCTATGCGGCGCTGGCAAATGGCTCTTCTATTTACTTGACGCGCGACCTTTCGGAACATCTCGAAGCAAACATTTGGCTGGCAAAGAAAATGTTGGGTGCAGACTTCAAAGTGACCAGAGCTGACGCGCTCTACAGAATAGAAAAGCTGGCTGAATCCTGATGCCACAAGAAACACCCTGCCTCAAAGTTGCCAAGCAGCACTGCGAAGAAACCGTGGTCGCAGTCAACAAGCTAGGCTTGACCGACAAAGGTCTGCAAATCCAGAAAGGCAATGAGGACTCACTCTACATCCCGCTCCAAAGGCAACCAAACGAAGAAGAAATGGCACTTCTTAGAGCAAGGACTCCTGAGGTTCAGCTTGCATCTTGTGTTTTTCCCGAGAAAAAACGACAAGAAAAGACACTTATGGAAACTCTCCAAGACTTGCTTCCGCCACATCTGCCAGCAAACATTCCCAGAGCGCTCGACATAGTTGGCGACATAGCCATCGTCGAAATCCCGCCCGAGCTCGAGCCATACAAGGTGGCAGTCGGCGAAGCCATCCTCAAAGTCCACAAGAATGTGCGCGTGGCGCTGGCAAAAGCTGGCAAAGTCAGCGGAACCTACCGCCTGCGCGACTTCGAATTTATTGCGGGCGAGCACCGAACATGCACGGTCTACAAGGAGAACGGATGCAGCTACTACGTCGACGTTGCTAAGGCGTATTTCAGCCCGAGATTAAGCCACGAACGCGAGAGAGTTGCCTCGCTCGTCCAGGAGGGCGAGACCGTCGTGGATTTGTTTGCAGGCGTCGGGCCTTTCGCTATCCTAATTGCCAAAACCAGCGAACATGCCAAGGTCTTCGCCGTGGACATCAACCCCGAAGCTGTAGCGATGCTGGAAAGGAACGCTATTCTTAACCGGGTTGAAAACCGAGTGTTTTCCATCGTGGGCGACGCTAGGAAAATCGTGGATGAGCAGTTGGAGGGCATGGCAGACAGGGTCATCATGAACTTGCCTGAAACCGCTTGCAAGTTCGTCGATGTCGCTTGCAAAGCCGTGAAGTCCACGGGGGGCGTTGTTCACTTTTACGGATTCGTTCGCTCTCCGAACACGTTGGAAAACATGAAGAGCAGATTCTCAGAAGCTGTTAGCAAGACAGGCAGGAAAGTGGAAACGTTCTTGGAAGCGAAGGCGGTGCGTGAGACCGCTCCGTACGAGTGCCAAGCTGTCTTGGACGCTAAAATCGCTAGCTTTTCACAGTGAGCGTGATTCTTGCCTTTTGGTTGGGGTTCTTGAGCTTCTCAACGAGTTCCCGTGAAAGGTCCTTAGCGGCTTTATCCGCGTGAACGCCTAAGGTTCGGTCCGAGACGTAATCGCTTTTACGAACCACTATCTCCTGCGGGTGACTAAGAGCCAGGTGCAGCGAGCCCTTTGCGTGGATTTCTTCGGTTAGTCCGCCGACTTCGATTATGATAGTCAGCGTGGCGTGGGGTTTTCTGAGGGCTTCTTTGAGTTTTGGGTTCAAGTCTGCCAAGCCTTTGTCTGCGGAAACGATGAGGATGCAGTCGCCTTTCTTTGAGAGTTGCTTGTCTTTCGTAATCTCAGCTGTAGATGGATGAGTAGCTTGGACGTTTTGGTGACCGAACCCTACGATGACTTCCGTGACTTCGATGCTTATTTCCCCCAACGTTACTCTGAGACTTCGATGGAGTCAACTTTGCCGTCGCCGTCCAGGTCAAACCCCTGAATTACCGCCGCGAAGTCACCTTTGTTGTGGTAGGCTTGCAGGGTTTTTTGCCAAAAATTGGTTATCGACAGGACGCAGGCTTTCGTGCCGACGGCTTTGTTTCCCGCTATAACTATGATGCGTTTGGTGGGGTCCCACGGGTTAGGAATTTTCGCGACCAATCCTGCCACGTCAGAGGTGTATACTACGCCAGTCTTCTGTGAAACCAAGCCGCCGAACAAGTAGCCCTGAGCCGAGGACTGCATGCTAAACCGAATGGGCAAGTAATCGTTCAGTTCCTGCGTTAGCAGGTTCGTTCCTGGACCACCCACCAAGATGAGGTTGTTTTTCTCCTCTTTCTCAGCCTTGACATCAACGTCGAGTTTTATAGCGAACTCTGACGGCATCTTTGTGAACTCTCCCAGGAAAAAAGTTAGCTGCGCGGCGTAATGCCCATCTCTGGCACTTGTCTTGAAGGGACCGTGAGGGGTGGGGCTGCCGACAACGATTTTGCCCTTGAAGGCACCGTCTTTGTCTATGAATTCCTCAAAGAATGTCTGAATCTGCTTACTAGCAGCGAGAAGCGACGGTCTCTGCATCGGCTTGTAGCCGTCGGATAACTCGATGCCGAAGGCTGGTGAGACGGTGCGGTAGTACTTGGCGATGGCGCCCTTCTTTTTCTCTTCGTGTTCCACCATGATGGCGCCTGAGCGTTCCAATTTGCGTATGTGATAATAGACTTTCTGCTCATGAATGCCCAACTTCCGGGCAATCTCCAAGGGATACATGTCTTTCTCGTAGAGAAGAGCAAGGATTCTCCAGCTTAGCGCGTTTAGGATCATTTTGAGGTCTTGGGCTTTTTGCATGATGGCGATTTCTTTTACTTTTTGGATGTTGCCTTCTTCTTTAAGAAGCAGTTTCTTGTCCACGGCTCTTCCCTTGTGCATACTGCAGATGATCTGTTATAAAAAATTTCTTCATAGTTCAGCAAAGAAAACCATTAACAAATATTTGTTAGTAGTTAAGACCGATTCCAAAATCACATGAACAAATTTGCAGAAGGATTACAAGATTTCTTTTAAGTGTAAACCTTTATCCTAAAAATGCTTAATAGCCGTCCGCTGTTGGTATGGAAGCATAGAATGAGATAACGGAGAATCAGAAATACATGTGCGGAATTTTCGGATGCATAACCAAAAACGGAGAGCCAGCTGCACCCATCATTCATTCTTCTCTTAAGTGCCTCGAATACCGCGGATACGACTCCGTCGGTATCGCAACCATAAGTGAAGGCCAAATCTTCGTCAAGAAGGACCAAGGAAAGATTGACGAGGTCCACAAAATCCTCAACCTCGACGACTTGCCTGGCACTGTGGGCATCGGCCACACCAGATGGGCAACTCACGGCGCGCCTTTGAAAGTTAACGCTCACCCCCATGCAGACTGCACTGGGCAAATCATGGTGGTACACAACGGAATAATAGAGAATTACGCCGAACTCAAAGCAGACCTGGAAAATCATAATCACGTGTTTGTTTCTAAGACTGATACAGAAGTTCTTCCGCACCTCATCGAGGAAGCCTTCAAGAAGAACCCTTCTTGGACATTAACCGAGGCTGTGGTGGACACGCTAAAGAAAGTCAGCGGCTCGTTCGCCCTTGCAGTGATTTATGCTAAGGAACCTGACAAGATTATTTGCGCCCGAAATGAAAGCCCACTTGTCCTGGGCGTGGGAAAAAACGGCGTCTATTGCGCCTCTGACCTAACCGCGTTTCTGTCTATGACCAACAAGGCAGTCATGATAAACGATGGCGAACTCGTTATTCTCACCGCCAAAGGCTACGAGATCAGACGGATTCAAGACGGCTCTGCAGTAACGCGTGAGCCCAAAATCATCGACTGGACACCTGAAATGGCGGTTAAACAGGGCTACCCACACTTCATGATTAAGGAGATTCATGAGCAGCCCGCTACGCTGCGGAACACGTTACGTGCGCAGGAGCATTATCTGGATTTGATTTCGACTTTTCTAGACCGCGCATCCGAAGTCTTTCTGGTCGCCTGCGGAACCAGCTACCACGCCTGCCTCGCAGCATCGTACATGTTCTCAAAACTGGCTTTCCTGCCAACGTACCCCGTTTACGCTTCCGAATTCGTCGAGCAGCATGGCAAGTCAGTGAACATCGACAGTACCATCCTAGCCGTCAGCCAATCCGGCGAAACCGCGGATACGCTTGGAGCCGTAACCTGTTCACAACAACGCGCCGCTACCATTTTGGGCTTGACAAACACCGTCGGCTCCACCCTCACGCGAGTTTCCAGAGTATACATCGGTCAGCAATCTGGACCCGAAATCGGTGTAGCCGCAACAAAGACGTTCACCTCACAGCTTTCGGTAATGGCGCAATTGGCGCTGAAGCTTTCCACGAAACGAGGCAAAGTTTCTCAGGACGAGATGGACACACTAGCGGAGAAACTGGAAACGCTGCCCGAAATCGTGAACGAAATCATCTTGACACAGGAACAGAAAGTCAAGGCGCTTGCCCACAAGTACAAGGACGCCAAGATTTTCTTCTTCCTCGGCAGAGGCATCAACACCGCAACTGCATTTGAGGGCAGGCTTAAACTTATGGAAATCGCATACGTTCCAGCCATCGCATTCCCCGCAGGAGAAAGCAAGCATGGACCCATTAGCCTTATCGAGCCTGGGTTCCCAGTTGTGTTTATCTGTCCTCGAGACGGTCAGACGCACAAAACGTTGATTGGCAACATTCAAGAGATGAAAGCTCGGGGTGCCTCGATAATCTCCATCTTGGAAGAAGGCGACGAAGAAATTAAAGCCATGTCCGACGACTACATAGAAGTCCCCAAGGGAATTCCTGAGGTGCTCTCACCAATACCCTTTGTCATCCCGCTGCAGCTGTTCGCATACTACATGGCGATTGAGAAGGGCATAAACCCGGACATGCCACGGAACTTGGCGAAGTCGGTTACGGTCAAGTAACCCTCTTCTCCCCTTCACAAATGCATGGCTTATCCCGCGGGTCTACTGTATGTCCAAATAACTTTCCGTTGTTAACTGTTTTGTTTTAAGATTCACATAGTTAAAAAGCCAGTCCTGCCCATAAAACCATCAGGTGCAGCCACTTGGAGATGACGGACTGGAGCAAACTTGTCAACAACCTCATCAAGCAGGACAAACTCCGTTCGCCACGGGTTATACAAGCGATGCGGGCAGTATCGCGAACCAAGTTTTTGCCGCCTAATTTGAAACCTTACGCTGCGTCGGACATGCCGCTGCAGATTGGCTACGGCCAGACGGTCTCCGCGCCTCACATGGTTTGCCTCATGAACGAGGCGTTGCAACTTCAGATCGGCAACAAAATCCTCGAGGTTGGCGCGGGTTCCGGTTGGCATGCAGCCACGTTGGCTGAGATCGTCGCTCCAAATGAGTCGCCGCGGAGCGAGTGGGGTCACGTCTACACGGTAGAAGTCGTACAGGCTTTGGCGGAAGCCGCGCGGAAAAACATAATGAACACGGGGTACAGCGACCGCGTCACCATAATTACAGGCGACGGCTCCAAAGGCTACGCCGAGAAAGCTCCATTTGACCGCATACTCGTTGCTGCTGCCACCCCCAAAGTGCCAAAGCCCCTAGTTGAGCAGCTCAAGGACGGCGGCATTCTTTTGGTCCCCGTGGGAAGCGCTGCTGCGCTATTCCAGACGCTCAAAAAAGTCACGAAGCTAGCTGACGGAAAAGCGAAAGAGGAAAACCTGGGTGGAGTCGCCTTCGTTCCGCTCGTCGGAGAATACGGCTTTTCAAAGTGATCAGTTCTAGCCGAACCATTTTTCCAGCGTTGTCTTGCCCTTCTGTTTCTGGGCTCCTTGCTGCATTTTTTCGAGGGCTTTGCGGACGCGGTCCTCGCTGAAATCTTTCTGCCTGACCATGAAGTCGACGACTCCCTCCACGTCGGGTTCGCGCCACTGAACCTTGTAGTTGTCAGTGACTTGCGGGTGCAGAAAAACCTCGCGTATGGCTTGCGGCGGATGAGGGAACTGAGCGTTCTTTATGCGAGGCAAGGCATTCTCAATGGTACCACATTCTTTGATGAGTTTTAGCGCAGTTTTGGGGCCCAAACCGCGAATGCCGTCAGGGTTAAAATCCGTACCGATGAGGATGCCCACGTCGATGAGCTGCTCGTACGTGATGCCCAAGTCCTTGAGAGTTTCACCAAGCGATATGGTCTCGGGAACGATGTCAACGTACACTTTCTTGCTTGGCAACTTACGCCTACCCGATATAGTCACGTTTCGCAGGAGCAAAGGCGCGCCAAAAAGCAAGCTGTCGTAATCTTGACTCGCGCAGTAGTCCGTCTCGCCCTTCCTAGTCATATAGGCAGCCTGCGCCTCGCCTTCACTTGGCGCCTGAATCCACGGCAACCCCATCAGGTCCAGAAGCTTCTGGCTGTCCTCCTTCATGTAGTCCTTCATACTCGTGGTCGCCTGAGCGAGCATTCGCATCTTCGGAACGTCTCCCCGCGCAACCGCTTTCTCATAATGCGCGGCGGCTTCTACCTTAATTTTTCGGCGCCGTTCAATCTCCTCGCGCTTCAAAACTGGGGGAGCGCCGTCGAAAACGTAGATGGGCTTGATTCCCATCTCGACCAAGTTGCTTGTACGGTAGAGCAAACCGCTAAGGTGACTCGTCACTTTGCCCGTGCTATCCTGTAACGGGGTACCGTCGGGTTGGCGGATGATGCTGAGAAACTGGTAAATCGCGTTGAAAGCGTCGATGGCTATAGACTTGCCGCCTAAGTCTTCGAGTTTAACTACAGTTTTAGGAACTATGCCCCTCAAATCAACGCCCAAAGTAGCACCACAAAAGATAATGGCGGAAAACGAGTTAAATAAACTTGCGAAATAGCCAAAGTCGAGATTTCTTATGCGCTATAGAAACCCGGAGAATCGGCAAAGGGTCTACTTTTTGCTCAAATGAATGAGCAGCAAAAACAGGAAGGATGGAAAAAGGGGAAGGGAAGTCAGTACAAAAGAGCTCTTTGAAAACGAGTTGCATATTGCCTCGTTGAATTTGACAGCTAACAAATCTGCTATAGTTGCACGATTATCTTGTCGGCTTTTTTCCCGCTCAAGAAATCGATGCCCACTCGCCCGACGAGTACGCGGTTCAGCGAGGTTGCTGTGATTTGCTTTGAGATAACCGCTTCAGGGTTCTCGTCCAAATGCCTGATCAAAACCTCAAGGGCGTATTTCTTTTCCGAAGCATCCTCAACGAAAGAAACATTGCCATGGAACTGTGCGGTCCGGTACAAGTGGTCGCAGCAGCCCTGCTGATAGCCACCATTGACTAGGGCTTGCCCCCAAACGTGAGGGTTTGCTTTCATGATGTCGATTTTTCTGCCTTCCGTGGCGCAGTGAAAGTAGATACAGTTTTTTTCTTCGTCAAACGCGTGGCTCAACGTCACCAAGTAAGGTTCGTCGTTTAGACTAAGAGCCAAAGTGATAAACTTTGCCTCTTGCAAGATAGCTTTGACTGCCGATGGTTCTGCGATGGCTTTGTCTGTACGCCTTAATTTGTGCATAGATTCCCATATGGGTTCGTTTAATATTTATTCTTTTGAGAAGCAGATACCCACTTGCCAAGTCGTTAGGTGCTTGTGGCGTTTCCCAGAATAAACGTGTAGGGGTGGTTTGCTTTGATCCTCAGAATGACGTATTCATTGTTCGCGTAAATTTGCTCAACCCAGCCTGAAATGAGGATTTTCTTGTCCAAGCGGTTCACATCGTAGACAAGATAGACGACGCGGTCCTGCTGGATGATAGACGCAAAGTTTCTGCTGACCACGTCGAAAGGCTGCGCCGTCTTCATGCTGAACAAGCTATTCACATCGTAGGGGTTTTTCAGGTCGGGGTAGCTCGTTAGGGAAAGCGTAAGCATCTGGTACGTAACGGATACGGTATAGTTGGCGTTTATCCTAAAGAAGTTATACTGCCACCTAACCGCGTCTAAGTTCCCATTCGCCAAGCTGCCCACGTTACCATCATGGGGCAGGTCCATGAACTTCAGGGTGAAAGCTTCTTGGTCGTGGGGATCGTAGGCCGCTACTTGGTTGTCTCTTGTGAGGTTGTCGCTGTAGAAGTCGGTGACTGCCCATTGGTTCGCCAATTCTTTGGATGGGTTGGTGAACGGGTTGGTCCAATTCAGAATGCCTTCGGGCACGTAAGCTTGGGTGAATGAATATTTCGGGTCGAAGTACTCGCTCAAATACAGCGAAACATAGCTCAAGTCGCTGTTTGTGGCTGACACCCGCCAAGTTACGGTTACGGGATAGGTGTCATTTGCCATAAGAATGTCCTCCTCCAACGTGAATGCCTGCGCAGAATACGTTACCGTAATAGCTCGAGGATAGTGCACCATATCCATGGAGATTGTTCGGCTTAGGCTGGAAAGCTCCATCGAATGTAGCGTATCGTTCTCGTCGCGGTAACTCACATTTGCGTTGTCCAAGGGGAAGAATGTGGCTCGCTGCCACACATTGTTCACCTGAACCCAGTTCTCATCGGAAATCCCAGTCTTCGCCTCGTAAACCCGAACCATCGTCAACGGATGCTCTAGCTCGTATGTGAAGTCCAGCACGCATTCCGCGTTGGAGGTCCACTGGACGACGGGATCGGTTTCTGTCGTCACGTTCATGTTCGTGTACACCCAAAACCAGTGACCAGGGTTCTGAGAAACAACTGCCGTCGCCTTCGGCTCAGGGTTGTTTTGAGTCAGCCAAGTCGCGGCTTGGTACGCGCTGGGGTCAGATGAACTGTAGAATGTCGCGAGACCGCCTAATCTGCCGCCAACATTCTGAAGTTGCAGCGCGGCAACCCCGACCAAAGCGGCAATGATGCATACGGAGGCGATCTTCAAGAAGTCGCGTTTCCAACCTTTATGGCCGTTGGCGTAAGCCGCCAAACCCAAGTCAATCAAGAATGAAAACGTTACAGCTGCTAGAACCGCCAAGGCAGGCAACAGGTAGTATACGAACCACTGGAACGGCAAGAGAAATCCAATGAGGTACGACTGCGAGAAGAAAAACGGAACCAAAAAAGCTAACGCCAACAACAAATAAACCGTTAGCGACTTACGTTTTCTCAAATCGAAGAAAGCAACACCGAGTCCAGCAAAAGCGAAGAAGACGATGAAGCCAAAGTAAGAAATGAACGCTTTGCTCGTCACCGCCGGCACTTGGTAGAGCATGGATTTGAGCTGGAAGAAAACTATGGAGACCAAGCTACCAAGATACGGCCAGATGGGGCGTATGTAGTATATGCCAAACGCTATGGCTGCACCTACGACGGCGGCTATCAGCGCTCGCGGCGTGCTGCCCTTGGACTTGATGAGCACGACGAGTATGAAAGGCGGTAGGATAAACGCCAAGACGAACGTCGCTAGCTGATGCGTAAGCACTATCGAGAAAGCCAGCGTGAAAGCTACAAACGCGTTCGCCACGCTCTTCAAGGGCAAAGCCAAATAAATGATTAGCAAGGCCATAAACGCCAAACTTAAAATGCTTGTGTATCCGCCCCACGAGTTAATCTCGTAGAGAGGAAAGCACAAAAGCAGAAGCGAAGCAGCTATAACGCCTGTTTTCTTGCTGAAGAACTTGGCCGCGATGAGGTAGACTGAGAAAACCAGCAGCCAATCCATCGTCGCGGTCAAGGCTTTCATGATGAAGAGCTGCTGACTTATGGTGACAGCTCCGGTGAAAGTCATCAACGTTGCCAGAACCAGATGATAGAGAGGTGGCAACCAAAGGATGTCGCTGGAAGGCAGGTGATGGGTGGAGAGGAAGTACTTGGCGGTTTGTAGTTGAACCGCGGGGTCGTTGCCCAAGACTAAGCCGTTGGAACCGACGAGAACGAAGAACAACGCCAAAACCAGTATGGAGAAGATGATTACGAAGGCTGCATCTAGGTTTTTTTCTCGGGTTCCGAAGCCGACCAAGACGGTTTGGCCTCTCCTATGTTGAAGTGTGCACTTGGAATATGGCAACTTCATTGTTTATAAACACAAGGCTAAACAGGGGGTCTTTGGCAAATCGGGGAATCTGCTCAGAATCACGCACGACAACATAGGAAACGTTCTGCGCGGATAGCCCTTGGCGGTAATCAAAAACGTCCAGCGGCACATCTGAAAACTTGTTCAAGGCGGTTTGGGTGTTGTTAACAACCAACTGCTTGTAGTATGCGGTCTGCTGGGCAGCAGTCAACGTAGAACTTGGATTTTCCGCATAAGTGTAAACGCCAGCGTACAAACTCATTTGTGCATCCGCTTTCGCGCCTAAGTTGTATACGACTTCTAAGCTGCTTGGATTCTCGTCCGTGAAAACCTTCGTCGTCGGAGGTGCGCCTGTGAAGATCAGTTCACCCGCCACCTTCTGGAAGATGTCGATGAAGGCAAGACTGCTGTCATTTTCTCCTGGAACGTAAATGCCTTTGGTGTGAAGCAGAAGCCTGACCGAGTCGAAGGTAACCGCCGAGTCAGTTGCCGCAATTGTGTAAGTCACGTTGGCAAACCGCACGCCCTGGTACATGGTAACTTCCTCAGTGAAGTTAAAAATTTTGTTTGCCCGCGTCACGTAAATCGACGCATAGTCGCTGCCGTTCACAAGGTGCTGGTCAGTCACGGACACCGTGGACAAGTCAACCATCTGAACTTTCCCTGTAGCATCTCGCAGAGTAACGGTTTCGTCGCCATTGTTGAAGTTGAAGAAAGCATAGGGGAAGTAGGAGTTGTTAAGCTTTGCAAGGAACTCAGGGTTATGCCTTGCCACGTAACCCCCGTCTTCCCGGATCTGGAGCAAGCCATTATCGACGAGGTAATCCGTGTCCAGAACATAGCGGGCGACTTTGGAGGGCTCAAACTCGCGTGCATTCGTCAAGTACTGAGGCTCCACCGCGCTTATGGTGGGACGCTGCGCGAAACCCGAGAACCACCAGCCGTACTCAGCATCCGTGAGAAAAACCGCGCTCGGAGCCGTTTTGTTCTGAGCCCATTGAATCGCCTGAAAACCAGGTTTATCCATGAGCTGGTAGAATGTTTGAACGCCGATGCCTTCGGAGGGTGAGGCGAAAATGGGTATGGCAGAAAACGAATAAAGCACAAAGATTAAGGTGAACACGAGCACCGTGGCCTTCTGAGTTATATGTGGCAATACCCTGTGTAGCGTCTTGCTGTTGCGGATTCTAATTTGGGGTAGGTCCTTCACGATCCCCAATAGGAAATCCACGGCCTGCGAAAAGAACCTGGCGGTATGGTAGAATCCAACGCCAATGAGCACAATAACGGGCAGGATGACGAAGTAGAGGAAACGCGTGAAGTCCGTGTACAAACCGACCAAGTACCCCTGGGTAAGCACAGTTGGAACTAGCCACCAAATGACAAATAGGAGCGTCGGCACCGTTAGAAACTTCCCTGAATAATACTTGGAGAAAAGGAAGTAAAGAAACGCGAAGACCAGCAAGGGAACCACGACGCCTATCGGCACAATCTTAGTTGAAAGCAGCGCCAGTTTGATGTCAGCTAAGCCGCCTGTAAACGTGGAAACGTCCGCCCCCAAGTAAGCGGGCACTACCTGTATGAGGAACGGCGCGATTGCAAGGGCTCCAAGTACAAGAGGCAGAATCCACATCAGAAAGCCAATACGGTGTTCTCGCATCTTTCCCGCGAATATGAGTGAGAAAAACACTGTCACAACTGTTACAGCGACGAAGATCACGGCACTGAGCGAATGTGTCAGGAAAATGGCTCCCGAAATCAGCGAAGCCGAGACAAGGAATGGCAGCACACCAAATCGGTCTTTTTCTAGAAACAGGTAGAAAGCCAGTGGAATGAGCATCAGCGTGATAACATTGGGGAAGCCACCCCACATGAGCATCTCGATGTCGAAGCGGGAAACCGCCACCAAAAACGCCACAATAATCGCTGCTGAAGTGTTCCAAACTTTGCGCGTTAGCAGGAACGCGACGGCAACTATGAACGTGGAGAAAAAAGAAACCACAGCGGCTTGAGCCACGTAATCAGGCAAGCCAGTTAGCAATATGATGTATGCCGTGAAGATATGGTACCCGGGAAAGGTTACGGAGGAGCCACCACCCATGTGGTAGGCGTTATAAAGAAAATTTATGCTTCCTGAATGCATAATTGAGTGGATTATACTGTTGTGCAAGCCGATGTCGGCGCCAGGCGGGAAGGTTTCACGCAGCATCAATGCAATTCGGTAGATGAAGGAGAACGCGAGGATGAGAATCATCAGAGCGTAGTTTCTGAACGTTTTTGTTATCAAGTGTTCCTCAGCCAATCCGAGCTTCCACAGTGAGCAAATGTTAGTGATGCCAAAGTTTAAATATCTATCCAGAATCGCAAAGCACCTTGAAACTTCGGATTCGGTTTTGTGACTAAAAAGAAGCCTTAAATATGTATTCCAATATAAGACCCGACAGTAAAACAATCTAACACGAGAAAAAGGTGTGTTTGAAAATGTCATGGCTTAAATCTATGATGGAAAAGGAACCTCCAGAACCAACCAATCCAATTGCCACAGTCGTAATCGGCAACATCGAACCTGACATGCACGACACCGCGAAAGAAGCAGTCCGCAAAGCCCTCAAACGCGCAGGCTTCAAGACTATCGATGCAGGCAAAAGCGCACCAGTCGAAGTCTTCGTTCAAAAGATAAAAGAAAACAACGCAGCCTTGCTGGCACTTTCGGTCAACACAGTTCCAGCAAAGAACAACTTGCCAAAGCTCATGGACGCACTGAAAGCAGCAGGCATCAGTGTCAAAATAATCATGGGCGGAGCCGCAGTTAAGAAAGAAGACGCAGACGCAATCGGTGCATTCTTCGGCAAGAACAAAGAAGAAGCCCCTGAAATCGCAAAGAAAGCCCTCGCAAAATAAACGCTTAATTCGGTTGAATTATCATGAGAAAATTCAACACAGAACAGAAAGTCTACGACATAGCTAAGGTGAAAGTCGGCGGCCAACCCGGTGAACTGCCCACTTTCCTGATTGGCTCAATTTTCTGGCTCGGCCAGAAAATGGTTCAGGACGCAAACAAAGGAATATTTGACGCTAAAGAAGCGGAGAGAATCATCAACACGATGCAAACTCAAAGCGACATGACCGGTGTACCGTACGGATTAGACGTAGTAGGAACAACCGAAGAAGCCTTCGGAAAGTACATCGATTTCGTCGCCAAACACTGCGAAGCCCCAATCATGCTCGACGCAATGAGCCCCAAAACACGCATGGCAGCAGCAGTCATGGCCAAAAAGATGGGCCTCTCAAACCGATGCTTCTACAACTCCGTCTACAAGGGCGTAACAGATGCGGAACTTGCCATTCTAAAAGACAGCGGCATCAAAATGTCCATAGTACTCGCTGACAACCCCAAAGACACTACCCTCGAAGGAAAAATGTCCGTCATCGCTGAAGCGCTTGCACTCGCAGACAAAGGCGGAATCACCAAGCCACTTATCGACACAGCCATCCCAGCGTTCGCTCCAGACATGGGCACAGCAGTCAGAACCATACCCATCATGAAAGAGAAGTACGGTCACCCCGTAGGCTTAGGCAGCGGAAACGTCGTAACCACCATGGGCTGGGTCAAAGCGCACGTCGCCAAAGAATACCGCAAAGGCTGCACCACCGCAAGCAACGCAATCATGCAAGTAATGGGCGCAAACTGGCTAATGATTGGCCCCGCAGAACAAGCTGAATGGGTTTTCCCCGCCGTCGCAGTCGTTGATACATACATCTCATCCGCCGCGGCAGACCTGGACACAAGACCCCTCAGCGAAGACGCGCCAATCTTCAAGCTGTTCCTCTAAACATCCCCTTTTCATTTTTTTAGGGCTAAACAGGACAAAAAAGTTGCATCCGCTTAAATGGTTTGGAATAATCATCCTTTACACAGTTGTCACCTTACTCTGCGTTTACTATATCCCCAGCGGCTCAATATTGTGGGGTGTTACCGTGTTCTTTGGGTTTACATTCGTCGCCTTCGTGCCAGGCTACTGCCTGCTAAGCTTGCTTTTCCAAGAGGGCAAACTTGACATTATCGAGAAAACCGTTTTGTCCGTGGCTTTAAGCTTCAGCATAGCGGGGATTTCAGGTTTATTCTTGGGGCTGTCCTCCGCAGGCTTGACGGTTTCATCCATCACGAAATCGCTTACCATCATAGTCATTGCTCTGGCGTTTCTGGCGATGCTTAGAAAAACTGGACTAATCAGGCTTCCATCAAGAAAGCTACATGCGCAGATCCCAAAGGAAATCAGCAGCTAGCCACTTCTCTTTTGCCCTCGAAGAAAGAGAGTTTAGAATTCAAAATGGGATTAGGAGAGTTTAACGCCTATTCTCCTGAGCGCATAAGCCGCTGACGTTTTCAAAGCGGATTTTCCGTAGGTTCCGCCTCTGCGCATCATCTTAAAAACGTATCCTGGCCGCAGATAGAATTGTTGGTATGCTTTGTAGCGGATTTCCGCCAGTTTCTCCATGGTCAGATACGGCGTCTCAAACGTGGGGCCAGCGGTGTCATACTTGTCAAAGTCTGTGACTCGGAGCCAGCCGTTTGCCTTGACCTGCTCGTACATGGGTGTGCCAGGGTAAGGTGTGGCAACATAGAAGCCCACATCGTCGAGGTTGAGTTGCTTGACGAATTTGATGGTTTCCCACGCCGTCTGCTCCGTTTCCCCTGGAAAGCCTAAGACCACGTTGCCGATTGTCATCAAGCCGACGGCATTGGCGGTTTTGAACGCGAGACGAGTCTGGTCCAACTTTATTTTCTTGTTCATCTTGCCCAAGATGACTTCGCTGCCAGATTCGACACCCATCCAGACGGCTATACAGCCGGCGTCATGCATCGTTTTGAGGAGTTCGCGGTCCACCATGTCGACACGGGTGCCGCAGTCCCAAATTAGGTCCAGCTTGCGCTTGTGCAGTTCCTCGCAGATTTGGAAGACACGTTCGCGATTAACGGTGAAAGCATCATCGTAGAAAGTAACTTGGTCGACGCCGTAGTTGTTGTGCACAAGTTCCATCTCGTCCACGACGTTTTTGGCGCTTCGCCAGCGGTAGCCTCTGCCGAACATGCGTACGGTGCTGCAGAAGTCGCACCAGAAAACGCATCCGCGGCTTGTAATCAGAGGGAACAGGACTTTGCCCATGCGCTTAAGCGAATCCAGAGGCATCAGGTGATGCGCGGGGAATGGCAGGTTATCGAGGTTTTCGAGGAAAGGTCGATCAGCGGTACGTATGATTTTGCCGTCTTTATCGCGGAAGGTTACGCCTAAAACGTCTTCGACGCTGGATCCGGCTTTGAGCTTGTCGAGAAGCTCTATGAAAGTGGTTTCGCCTTCTCTACGGACAACAACGTCTAAGCTGGGGTATTCTTTGAGGGCGTTTTCATCCCAGAAGGTGCCATGTGAGCCGCCGAGCATAGTGACGCAGTCAGGGTGGACTTCTCTAGCGATGTCGACGAGGCGCATCGCGGATTTGTAGAGCAGGGTCGTAGCGGTGACTCCGACTACGTTTGAAGGTACAGCGGCGAGTCTCTGGCGGAAAGCGTCATAAGTGAGTTTCTCAGCTTGGCAGTCGATAACCGCGACTTCGTGCCCAGCCTTCTCTGCAACCGCGCCCAAGTAGGCTATGCCGAGGGGTATGAAAGGTGGGTGAGAGTGCACGTTTGGCGGATAAGGAGGGTTAACTAGGGTTATTTTCATCTGCAAGTGTGCCCTTCTGCAGGCTGATTCTAGGTTTGGATGCCATATATTGTTTTCTTAATGAGAAAAGAAAAGCCTATTGCCTGCTTGAAGACGAAAACCTGCATCGTTTAGCCTGTGGCAAGCGTCTTTTCAATAGATTTTGGCCCAATTATCCACTATCTGAATCATTTCTGAAAACTCGTATCGCCCAAGCCACTCTCGGAAAGTCTCGCTCTGGACCGCGTAGCGCGCAATTTGTCTTGCATTATCTGAGTCATTTACCAGCAGCAGCACCGCTTTCAAGTTGTGCCTGCTCAAGTAAGCCACCGTCTTCAGCAGTGCCTCAGTTTTCTCGTTGGTCTGCATCTCGCCGCTCAGCTCCACGACAACGGGTTTCTTGAGGATCTTGATGAAGTCCCGAGCCAGCAGGTCTACCCAATAGTTCGTGAGGTAGTCCCGAGAGGAAAGGGGAACATGAAAGTAATCCACCAGCTCCGCGATGGCTTCAAAGTCTATGCCGAAACGCTCCTTTGCCATCAAGGGGTCAGGATACATTTCGACCGCGAACGTACCCTTCACCAGCGCCTTGGCTTCCTTAAGGAAAGTCGTCACAGTTTGAGCGCGCCAATCAGTCCAGTTCAAGCCACTTTTGTGCCACAGCTCGACGCATCTTGGGCAAACGCAGAACTCCTGCTCAGGAAAGTGATACAGATTAAGGGTCACGCCCGTGATGGCTTCTTTGCGTAAGTCTTCAATGTAATGGAGGACCTTGGCGCGGTAGGCTGGGTTGGTTGGGCACACGTAGTCAAAAGACAAGTTAAACCGCCTGTTCTTGCGCATCGCAGGACCCGCTTTGGAGACTGCAACAATATTGGGGTCTTCGCGGATTGCTTTGGCGTCGCAGAAGCAGGTCACATCGTTCTGCATTTCCTTACCTGCAGGGTGCACTTGTCCATCAGCGGTCTTGGAGTAGAAAACATGGAATTCGTAGCCTTCGACTCTCTGCGGGGTCAAAGTAACTAACCCGATTTTCATGCCCTTTAGCCTTCGCGCAACAAATATATTCTCGGCATTTATTTAGTTGTTGACTCTCCCATGGACACGCACAAGGCACGTGTAGCATTTGACCAAGCCAAGTGCAGCCCATGTGCGGACTTAGTCTGCGTGGGCTCCTGTCCTCAAGGAATTTTAGAAGTAGGCAAGAACAAGAAGCCACAGATAGTCGAAGAAGCATCCTGCAACTTGTGTGGCGTGTGCGCGAGTTTGTGCCCATCTAAAGCCATTACCGTGAAAAAGGCAAAGCCAGTGGAAAAGTGAAGCTGGGCGGAACATGAAGCAGCTTAAGCTCGAAGGAAAAGGAATCCAACTCACCCAGCAAGACAACATACTGGCAGTATTCTCTGACTCCCCGCTCCAGACGGTGAGTTCCGCGTTTCACAACGGGGGCGGCATAAAGCCCGCTCGCGTTATCCTAAACATCGAGGTCCCAAAGGGATACGGCGACACGAAGCTGCACATGGACCCGGATGGACTCATCGTTGACTCAGCCCAGAAACTCGGGGTGAAAGAGGAATTTGTCGCGATGATCACCGCCGCGTGCGTCCAAAACTTTGCTGTGGCCTCAAAACGAGAAGGCGAAATAGGCGTAAGCGTTGTTGCCACGGCTGCCGACGACGCAGGACACACATGTGACCACGCCGAATCCTCCGGCGAGGAAATAGATGCACATGTTGTCGAGAACGGAACCGTAAACATCATTGTTCTCATCGACGGCAACCCGACGGCGTCAACTTTAGTCAGCAGCATAATTACGGCAACCGAAGCAAAAACCGCTGCTATGATGGAGCTCGACATACGAAGCCTGTATTCTGGCGCCGCAGCCACAGGAACCATAACCGACGCCATAGTCTGCGCCGAAACAGGCAATGGTGAACCCATTCTCTTCGGCGGACCTGCCTCAAAGCTGGGTCAGCTCGTCGGCTTCTGCACAAAGCAAGCAGTCAAGGAAGCCATCATGAAAGGACGCGAATGCAGCCCTCTAAGGCCACTCACCGACAGGCTAATTGCAAGACACTTGTCGGTGGAAAAAATGGCTTTGGAACTATCCAAAGTCAAGAGCCTCCAGAAATCCAAGGAAGAACTTGCACGATCGATTTCGACCCTCATTGGTCACGAACCTCTGGCGGCTTCGCTGGTGCTTGCGGCGGTGAAGCTTGATGAAGAGATCGAAAACGGTTTGCTTCCACCTCAACTGGGCGAAATTGACGAGTTAGCCAAAAGCTTTGGTGAACGCGTCAGCGGCTGCGGCACGCCAAGTGCAGAGTTGAGTGAGGCGGAGCTTTCACGGGTTGACTTGCCACCTTTCTTGAAGCGCACCATAGTAGGTTTGCTAAGAATTGACTATACGTAAAGTTAAAACTGAAAACCTTAAATAACCTGCAAAATCATTTGCGTAGCAAATAAAGGACACATGATGGTGATTATTGTTGAAATTCGGAGTTTTCTTGTACCAACCAGAACCAGTCGAAGGCGTAGACTACAACTTCTACCGTCTGAAATCAGAATCAGGAATCGTTGGGAAACCTAATCCAGAAATGTACACTAACATCGCATGCTTCGGAGACAACTACATGGCGGCGAAACGCCCCGAATGGGTTTCCGCAAGCTCGTTCGGCCCAGCACTGCGAACAAACAAGCGCTTTAACCTTCGCTGGGACGTTGTATGCATGACTAACCCAGAAGCCAGAGAATACAACCTGAAAATCATCGCTGAAAGCGCTAAGGTTACCCCTGGCATCAGCATCAGCAGCCAACACTTTGCAGACCAGCATTTTTGCACTTGCCCCAGATGCATAGAACAGCAACGCAAAAGCGGCTTGAATTGGCTTGACTGGCGAGCAAAAACAGTAACTGACTTCCTTGCCGAAGTAAAAGAAGTAGTCTCTGGCAAACCACTTTTTGTCAACTGCCTACCTGACCCGTTAATGGGCAGGGAACGCTTTGGCTACGACTTTGAAGCCATGGCACAGTACGCTGACTACTTCGTCATCCCCATGTTTAGCAAGGCTTACCCGACCCCGTGGTACTGGGAAACCATTGCCCGCGGCTACAAGAGTTTCCTAAAGAAGCCAGTGTTCGTGAACTTCTACGTGCGCGGTCCAAACGAAACCTGGGAAACCGTCGCGCCAGCTAAGCAAATCATGACCGTGGCTACGCGCGTCGCACGCACAGGCATTGATGGCATCATCTTCCTTGCCGAGAAAGCCCAATGGATTCAGGAGTTCCAGAAGAACGCAGTGGACGACAAGGAAACCCGCGTGTTCCTCAAAGACCATGGCGGCGATGAAGTCCTGGAATTGTTCAACCGTTGGGAAAAGATGCTAAAAGCTTAGCATCAAACGTTTTTTTTCATCGCCTGGCGAAAAAGTTCGCTTATTTTCTTATTGATTTCCGATATTCGCGAAGCTTTTCCATGTCGAAATCTTTGGTCAAAACTGAATCTTCGAGGGCATCGGAGACTTCTTGCTCGATGCCCCACGGAGTGATGAACGCGCTTCTGCCTCCTCGGGCGTTTGAGCTTACGTTGCCGACTTTCACGAGGTAGATGCCGTTCTCGTAAGCCAGCCTGAACGTCAACGGATGCCCCTTAACGGGCGGATGCGTGCCCATTGCGGCTACAGGCAGGAAAACGAGTTCTGCACCCAGGTTTGTAACCGCTCTTATGGTTGGTTGGTCAAACATATCCGCGCAGACGAGCATGCCGACTTTGCAGTATTCGGTGTCGATGACGACTGGCTGGTCGCCTCGGCTTACCCCTGCCTCCAACTCGGCTCTTATGGGGTTGCGTTTGCGGTACTTGCCGATGAGTGCGCCGTTATGCCAAAGCGTGCTGGTGTTGTAGAACTTGCCTTCAGCCTCTTCAAGCATTGTGCCGCCCATGATGTAAATTTCGGAGAGTATGTTGCTCATTTTTTCCAAGAAGTCGAACGTGGGCTTGTAGGTTTCTTTGCTAATGTCGGGAGCAGAGAGGAAGTTCTCCATGTTGTTGGGAACTGAAAAGTATTCTGGAAGAGCTATGAACACTGGGTTTTGCTGTGCGGCTTTGCGAATGCTTTCTTGCGCGGCGTCTAAGTTTTCGTTGAGGTCGCTGCGCACTTTCATGTGAATTAGGCTTACTTTCAAATGAGGCACCTTTCGCTGGCTATTGAGCGGGCTGGTGTGGTTTCAATTGGAATGGGGCAATACTTTTAAAGTTACCGAGCTTCTTTGGCTATTCTGGAGAGGGAACGGTTGTCGCTGATTCGCCGTTCTTCCAGCGGGACGCATTCGTCCACATGTTCATTATTTTCCCCGCTTTCAACACACATGTTTACTAATCCCTCGTTTTTGTAAGCATATGGATAAACTTAAATAGTCGCTTCGAGACAACCTCAGATATTACGGGGATAAATAATATGGTCCTTAAGAAAGAGGAATACGCAAAGTTTTTGCCGGAAGTCAAAACCATAGTCAACAAAGTCGTCAAACAAAACATGGCGGACAGCATGCTATTCTCGGCAGGAACCGACACCTCAATAATCGCTTATGAAGCAGTGAAGTACAAACCCGACATCCCATGCTTAACCCTAGGCTTCAAACACGGCAACCCCAAAGACACTGAATACGTCAAAAAAATGGTTGCTTTCCTGAAGCTTAAGCAAGAAACACATGTTTTTGACAAAGACGAAGTTCTCAAATTCTACCCCAAAGTCGTTGACGCCCTCAAGAAATACGACCCGATGGAAATCCGCAACAGTCTCCCGGTCTACATCGGCTTAACTCTCCTCAAGCCTAAAGGTTACAAGAGCGTCTTCACGGGCGACGGCTTAGATGAACTATTCGGCTACCCTTGGCAGTTCCACCTCACTGAAGCAGAATTCGCCAAAAAGCAGGAAGAGATGTGGGCGGAAATGGGTTTCTCCAGCGTACCCATGGCTGATTCGCTGGGAATGACCATCAAAGCACCCTATCTAGATCCACTGTTCAAAGAGTGGGCAATGAAACTACCCATAAAGCTCAAAATCAACCTGGGTGAAGATGGCAATCGCTACAGCAAATGGATCATGCGCAAAGCCTATGAAGATGTCCTGCCCAAAGACGTGGTCTGGAGACCCAAAGCACCTCTTGAAGAAGGAACAGGAACAGCGGTCCTTCGAACATTCTTCAATGATATGAGCACCGACAAAGAATTCGCGGAAAAAGTCAAAGCTATCAAGGAAAAAGATGACGTCATAATTGCTGACAAAGAGCAACTGCTTTACTACGAGCACTTCCGAAAGAAATTCGGCAAACCTAAAGACGTCTTCCCAAAAGTCGAAGGCGGCGTCCAGTGCCCCAAGTGCAAGAGCTACATCAAAACCAAAATCCAGTTCTGCAAAACCTGCGGAGCCTACCCAATCTAACCTCTTTTCTTTCTTTTGTTTTACTTAAGAACAGTTTTTGCCGACTCGCCTCTTCAAACGGCTGCGAGACAAACTTGTATCAGAAAACATTTTGCATACAAAAACCAGTTAAGGCTTTACCAGCCAACCGAGAAAGTTTGAGTTTGCGATAAAGCGTCTTTGCTTTTTGAATACAAAAAAAGAAAAGATGGTTGATTGTTTTTCGCTCTTACTTTCGCTTTCTCAGGACGAAAGCCGCTATAGCCGCAATTATGATGATTACTGCTGCTCCGATGGCTACGTACGTCATAACTGGTGTGCCGCTCGTTGGGGGCACGATCACCGGGCTGGGGGTAGGTGCGATGGTAGCGGTTGGCTGAGCTGGAGTTGGTGCTGATGTTGGCTGCTGGGTTGGTGGCGGATGCGTAACGACAACTGCGGGCGATGCTGCAGCAGAGACGGCGATGTGTGTTTCTCCTGATGAGCTAAAGTACGCTCCTGATCCGCCAAATGTTGCGGTTACCGTATAGACGCCGGTAATTGATGGAGTCCACGTGAAAGCGTAGTTGCCATTTATGTCAGTTGCGGTGTTGCCAATTACGTAGGTGTTGCCGTTTGAGTCCAAGACGCTGAAAGATACAGGAACGCCTTTGGCGTTTGCGGGCATCGTTTGTTGCATGTATATGTATTGCATCCATGCGGTCATGTCGTTGTCTGAGATGGCTGGTGTGCCTTTGGCTCCTGGTGACTGGTCAGTTACTGAGCCTTCGAGGAGGACCATGGATCCTTGGGTGCTGACTTTGGGCGTGGCTGTGATGGCTGTTGCTGTTTGGCCTTTGCCGTAGCAGTAGATTTGCATGTCCATCTGGTTTAGGTTAACTGCGTATCCGTCTGCAATAGCCATGATGGATTCTAATCCTGTTGTGTTCCAGAGGTTCTTTCCCGTTGTGGTGTCGAAGCAGTATATGCTCCAGTCGCGGTACATCGGTTGGGTGACTGAGTGCTCACCAGTGGTGACAAAGATTTTGTGGTCAGCAATGCTGAAGCTTGCGCCACTGCCTACTGGCCAGTTTTGATATGGAGCTTCTGTGCCTGACGGGTTTAGCGGGGAAATCCACAAGGATTTTCCTGTCGTTACATTGTATGCGTAGAGTATTCCGGCATATCCTGCAGAGAACAGTGTACCATACGCGATTTTGCCTGCGGTAGCGCTGCGCATGCTGTACATGTCCATTGATGCTTGAGGAGCGCTGGGGCCCCAAATGACGTTGCCTGTCTTTAGGTCGTAGCCGTACCACTGCATAGTTTCCTTAATCATATAAGTGCCGATGCCGTCGTCTGGGCTAATTGGACCCGGGACTATGGTTGCGTTGACAATTGGCGGTTGGGGATTATTCTTTTGCCAGAGCAGGGTTGCTGGTTGGTAGTTCTTCACGTTCAAAGCCCAGAGGCTGTATGAAGTTGTTCCGTACTGGAAGGTTCCTAAACCTGTCGAGCCTATTATGATGTCGTCTGTAACTGCGTTTAACAAGCCTGTCGGGTCTTTGGGTGCGGTAACGTTCCACATCCATCCGTTGCTTCCGTCGACTGTGCGTCCAACTGGTGGCCTCCACATCCAGTAGTATGCTTCGCCTGCTGTTAAGTGCTGGTTGTTGTTGTTCGGGTAGGCTAGTGCTTGGCTGGAGTTCCAAAGTGCTATCCAGCCGTTGGCCGGGTTGTATTGGTAGATTAAGATGCTGCCGTCTTTAGCCATCCACGTCGAGCCTGAGGGCACGTTTGCGATGCTGCATATTGATTCGCCTGTGAATGCGTCCCACATCTGCCAAACTGTAGTTCCTGCGGCGGCAGTGAAGGTGTAGTTAGTGTTTGAGAAGGTTACGCCGCTGGCGCTCATTATCGGGTAGCTGTAGGTGGCTGCTACGGGGTTTGTGTACGTTGACCATAGGTATGCGAGGGCACCGTGCTGGTTAGGAGATTCATAGTCGTAGATTTGTCCGAAGGCGAGTCTTGGGGACATCCATGGCATGTCTGTAGCGCTAATGTGTGCTGGGGTCATGGAGCCGATTTGCGCTGGCCCCGAGCTGTTTTGCCACCAAACTGTTTGTCCTGTACGTAGATCCACGCAGTAGAAGCCATATCTAGGGCCTGCAAGTTCGTTGTAGTAGATTCTACCGTTCAAGACGATGGGGGGCGTCCAGTAGGTTTCGTAGGCGCTTCCTTCATAGTAGCTTATGTCTTGAATGCCACCTGGCATGCCTCCGAATTCAACTGGTTTCGTCCATACTACGTGGCTCGTGCTTGGAGCCGTTGTGTAGGGGTTGAATGAGTTCAGTGGCGAAGGTCCGCTTAGCCAGTTGCCTGCGATTACCCACCAGCCTCTGTTCATGGCATTTATGGGTCTCGTCCAATATCCAGATGGTAGGGCGGGTTCTTGATGGGCTGGAACAGCTGCCTGTTGCACGACGAGTGCTGCAGGTGCGCTTTGGCTTGGTAGGTAGGTGTCGTTTATGTAAGCTCCACCGCCTTGCTGGTAGGTTAATGGTGGTGGCGGAACAGGGTTACCTGTCAATGTGTCTCCTGCAAACCTGGCGACAAATGTGTAGTTGCCCAGCATTGTGGGTGTGTATACCCAGTAGCCGCTGCCTACAGGGTCGGAAGTGATTGGTCCGAGTGTCTCTTTTGTTCCGTCAGGCTTCGTTACGTCCACGTAGAAGGTCCATCTGTCTCCGTATGCGCCGACTGCTGTATAGGGCACCTTGTCGTTCCAGAAGACTACGAGTGCTGGTTGGTTAATTCCGACGGGATTTGGCGAAGCATAGCAATAGGTCCAGGTTGGAACTGTCCATGCTGGATAGTGAGCGTTTGCGCTAGGCAAAGCAACAAGTGTACTGCTGATAGTCAAGATCAGAACTGCTGATAACAAAAAGGATAGGTTTTTGTTTGGTTTCATTTTTGATTTACTCTCCATTTTAGGGTGAAACGTAGCTATGTATTGGAAACGCATTTAAGTTTTTGCGAATTCTCCGTTATGGATCGGCGGGACATTTCACTGCAGACTGCCCAGCGGCGGCCTTCGGAATCTTAATAGCGTTGCCAGCCGCAAATACTGAAGACAAGGACGCCATGGACAATCCATAATGAGCATTTAAGATCCAAGAAACATGAGCAGATAGGGTAGAATCACGCTAGCAAGCCTTCACAATACATCTTTGCTTAATTCGAGTTTTTTAAAAAGGTTTAAAATCTATCTCGCGGTTTAACCCTTTCCAGTACTGGGTGCAACCATGAAAGTTGTTGTGAATTGGAGCGGCGGAAAAGAATGCTGCTTAGCACTGCAGAAAGTGCTAAAGCATGGACATGAAGTCGCATACCTTCTCAGCTTTGAATACATGAAACCTTACGTTTTTCACAGCTTCTCAGTGATGGAGCTGCAGGCTCACACACTGGGCATCCCGCTTAAGAAAGCTAGAATTAAGCGCCCCTACGAAGACATCCTCAAGACCTTCAAGCAGCTGCATGACCAGGAAGGTGTCCAAGGCATCGTGACCGGAGACATCGTGGGAGCTGGCTGCGCCATCATACATTCAAGCTACTACGAAAGCATGTGCAAAGAAGCAGGGTTAGCTTTCATAATGCCTAACGAGAACCCTTCAGGCGACACCTACGATGTGCTCAAAGAAGAGGTTCTTGAAGCAGGCTTAAGGCCGATGCTTAATTGTATCAACTCGGATTTTTTCGGCGAAGAATGGCTTGGGCGCGTCATCGATACCACCTCTATTAAGGACTTGAAGGCGCTCGCAGACGAGAAAGGCATCGACGTGTGCAGCGAAGATGGTCAAGGCTACCACAGTGAAGTCATCGACGCTCCCTTCTACAATCACACTATTGAAGTTGGTAAGTTCAAGAGGAAGACTCATAAGGAAAAGTCAAAGAATTGGAAGCGAAACTGGCTTTATATGGACATCCAAGAAGCTCACCTGAAGCCTAAACCATAATCCCATTATGCGAAAAATGCACTAAAAGGGCTTGCGATTTAGTTTGCAGGTTTCTTCTTGCTGATTTGCTTTTGGTAACTCCTTGCTCGTGTCTTTCCAATTAGAGTTTCCACGGCGCGCACAGGGTTTCGGATTGCTCTCTTCAGCCTGTCGCTGTTCATCGTGGGGTTAACCATTATTGCCTGGGCGCATAGCTGCCGGAGGTCTTCAGCGTTGAATTCTGGGGTTTCGATGAGGGGCTGAGCTTCGGATAACGCTTCTTCACTGAAGCCGGCTTTGAGGAAGCCGCCGTTTTTTGCCTGATCGTAGAGTTCGGTTCCGTACAGTGGAGTTGCAAAGCTGAAGTAGAATCGGTCCGCGCCCAGTTGCCTCAGCTTGTAAGCGTACCTAATTGTGGTGACTATGTCGTTCTTGGTCTCGCCGATTAAGCCGATTATGAAGAAGCATCCCACTTTGATTCCGACTTTCCGCGCAGAGACGACGGCTCTTTCGACCATTTTTAGGTCTTGGTTCTTCTTGATAACTTCGTCCACGACGCGTTGACAACCCGACTCAGGCGCGATTAATATGCGCTGACAACCAGACGCCTTCATCTTCCGCAACAGGTTTTCGTCTAAACCATCCGCTCGCACGCCGTTTGGAGTGTACCATTCGATATTGAGTTTTTTCTCCACGATTAAGTCACAAATTCTTTCAAACCGCTTCATGCTGCAGGTCAGATTTTCATCGTCAAAGTCCACCTGTCTCACCCCAAACTTGTGAACCACTTCCTCCAGTTCGGCGACAACGTTTTCAGGGGTTCTTGCCCGCCATTTCCTCCCGTTCATGAGATGGTTGGAGCAGAAAATGCACATGTTCGGACAGCCCCGGCTAGTGATGATGCGGGCGTACGGTTTGCGGATTTCACCTCGGATGGGTCGGCGTTTTATGGCTTCAAAGAACGCGTTAAGCGGCAACAGGTCTCTGGCGGGAAAAGGCAGGGCGTCCAAGTCTTCGATGAAAGGTCTTGGCGGTGCAAACACGGCTTTCCCCTGGCTGCGAAAGCCAATTCCCTTGATCTTCAGCAAGTCTTCTTCGGCGGTTTTCCCGCTTCCCAAAACGTTGGCTAATTCTAAAACTGTTAGTTCGGGCTCCCGAGTGACGACAAAATCGATGTTCGGCTGGTTTAGGCATTCTTCGGGTCTTGTCGTGGGGTGTAGTCCAATCAAGACGGTTTTTATGTCTTTGCTGACGTCTTTGGCTATGGCGGCGGCTTCGAAAGCGGTTTCCCACCAGCCTGAAAACGGAATTGTTATGACGACAAGGTTTGGCTTTAGGGCCTTTAAGCGAAGAGAAATTTCCTTGCTTGTTAACCCTAGGCGGTATTTTCTTCCGCCGATTTCCTGCAGGTTTTTCCAGCCTTCAGCTGGCGCGTCGATGACGGCGACTTCATGGTTTTTTTTGAGAACGGCGGCTACGTAAGCTAGGTCTATGGGTTGGAAGGGGCTGGGTTTTCCCCACATCTTGGGGTGCAGTCGAGGGGGATTAATGAGGCAAACACGCATGTTTTTTCGCTCAATAGTGATGGACTTATCGTGTTTGCAATAGGATTTAAAGGTTTTACAGCAGTCTCGGAGAGGCTTTTCTCATGAGTTTAAGCAAATTGAATGTTTCTTTTTGTTTGCAAAATGTATAATAGCGGCTGAAAGGGGTTTTAATGTTGATGGCTTAGGCGAATAACCGTGAAGGCACGTGTAACTCTTGTTAACCCGCCATATCCACAGGGCGCGGTTCAGGCACCTTTTGTTCCCCTCGGCTTAGGCTATCTTGCGGCTTACCTTGAGCAACGTGATTTTGAAGTTAACGTCATCGACTGCCAAGTCACCTATCCTTCAGCGAAGCAAATGGCTGACAATTTAGCAAAGCAGAAGCCCGACATCGTCGGCTTAACCTCCGCCACGCTCACTTTCAAGACTGGGCTGGACATCATCAGAATTGCCCGGGAAACCTTGCCGGGCTCCCTTATCGTCATGGGTGGACCTCACGCCACCGTGCTGGACGAACGCACGATGATGGAGAAAGACGCGCCCGACATAGTTGTCCGCGGTGAGGGGGAGCAGACGCTCCTGGAACTCGCGGAACTTAAAAACGCGTCTAACCTGAAAGACATTTCCAAGGTTAGCGGGATAAGTTTCAAACGCGACGGCAAAGTCATCCGCACGGCTAACCGCGAGTTCATCCAGAACCTCGACGACCTCCCACACCCAGCTTACAAGCATTTTGACCTGAGCGGCTACAAACTCGCAGGCAAAAACTACCTGCCCATCATAACCAGCCGAGGCTGCCCCTTCCACTGCGCGTTCTGCCTAGCCCAGGACATGTGTGGCAAAGGTTTCCGGGCTCGGAGCCCCAAGAAAGTCGTCGACGAACTTGAGTGGCTCCGGGACGAATACGGCGCCGACGCGTTCGCTTTCTACGATGATACGTTCACGTTTGACAAGAGACGTTGCTTTGAAATCTGCGACGAAATGGTCGCCCGCAAGGTCGACATGCCGTGGGACTGCCGAACCCGAGTGGACCAGGTCACGGTAGAGATGCTGCAGAAGATGAAGCGCGCAGGGTGTAAACTCATCCATTACGGCGTCGAATCCGGTAGCCAAGTGATGCTTAACGCCATGCGCAAAGGCACGACCGTGGAGCAGAACGCTCGTGCCATTAAGCTGACTAAGGAGGCGGGCATCGGCGCGGCGATTTCGGTAGTCGTCGGCTACCCAGGCGAAACGCCCGAGATGTTGAAGATGACGGTGGATTTCATGAAAAGGACCAAGCCCGACTATGTCTACATGTGCCAGGCGATTCCATACCCGGGCACGGAGATGGCGAACGTTCTGGAGAAGCTGGGCTGGGAAATGGACCCTGAGTGGAACCACTACGACGAAGTCACCCCTGTGTTTAAGAGCCCGCTATTGCCTCAATCTGAGATTGACCGAGTGCGCAGGGAATATTTCAATGGTTTCTTCTCGCCGTCTTACTTTATTCGCGAGTCACTGAGGCGGGATTTCTACAGTCAAATCATGGCTAAAACCGCGTTGTACCATATCATCGGCAAAACTGGTATTTCCAGGCTGCTTTCCCCTGGGGGCAAAAAGAAGAAAGATTAACCTCTGAACTGGTGAAGCCTCAGAAGGGCTCCATGTGCAAAAGGTAAAAGAACGTGAGAACGCTTAAGAACCATGCATCGGGACATTTCGGGGAAGAAAAATGAAGACTTCCATCACTTTGATTAATCCTCCTTACCCAGTTGGCTCACACCAGCATCCGGCTTTTGTCCCATTGGGCTTGGGTTACCTGTCAGCGGTGCTTGAGAAGCACGGTTACACGGTTAACGTGATTGACTGCCAAGCTCACAAGGTCACCCTTGAGCAGCTCCGCGGCGAGTTGGCAAAGAAGCAGGCGGATCTTGTCGGCGTAACCTGCACGACGCTCACTTACAAGTCCGCATTGAGAGTGGCGAAGGTTGCCAAGGAAGTTAACCCGAAATGTTTAGTCGCCATCGGCGGTCCTCACGTTACCTTCTGGGATGACAAGGCCCTGCAGGAGTCGCCGTGGCTTGACATAGTAATCCGCGGCGAGGCGGAGGAAACCATTGTTGATCTCGCAGATCACCTTGAGAACGGCAAATCCTTGTGCGACTTGGTTGGCGTAACTTGCCGCAATGGCGCGGAAATCGTCCGCAACGCCAACCGCCCTTACATCGAGGATTTGGACAGCTTGCCGTTTCCAGCGCATCACTTGTGGCACATGAAGGACTTGAGCAAGTACGGCACAATACCGTACCCGATTATGACAAGCCGCGGATGCGTTTTCTGGTGCAATTTCTGCACGACGGTACGCATGTTTGGCCGACGTTACCGTATGCGCACTCCGAAGAACGTCGTGGACGAGCTTGAATTCCTACGCAAGAATTACCACGCGACCCAATTCACTTTCTACGACGACGCCTTCACCGTCGACCAAGCGCGAACAGCAGCGATATGCGACGAAATCATGGCACGGGGCTTGAAGATCAAGTGGGACTGCGAAGCCCGCGTCGACATGGTCACCAAAGAACTCCTCGTCAAGATGCGTCAGGCAGGCTGTGTAGGCGTCTGGTTCGGCGTCGAATCAGGCTCCAAGAAAGTCCTCACCGACATGGGCAAGGGCTTCACGCTTGACACCACGAGGCGCGCGTTCAAGTGGGCGAAGGAGGCTGGTCTGATGGCTGTTGCAGGCGTCATCTTGGGGTTTCCAGGCGAAACCAAAGAAACAGCTAGGGAAACGGTGAAGTTCGTGAAGGAGCTTAACCCAAACGACGTCGGCTTCTACATAGCTACCCCCTACCCAGGCACACCCTTGTACGACGACGTCAAGGCGAAAGGCTGGCTGCGGTCGACGGATTTTGACAAGTATGACACTGCCACGCCTGTGTTCGAACTTCCCACGTTGAGCATGCAGGAGCTGGTGAGAATCCGCGAAAATGCCTTCCAGTCGTTCTACTTGAGCCCACAATACTTTGTCAGCGCAATAGGCATGTTCAAGATGGGTAAGATGTGGGGTCTGGGCGCGACGAGGCTCATCCTTGCGCACTTCCGCAGAGCCGTTAGATCAAAGATGAACCTTTGACGGCGTAAACCGACTTAGCAAAAGAACCCGCAAGGGCTATTGGAAGCTTATGTTGAGCATCTGCAGAATCTGCCTGTAAGACTGCATTGTTGACTGCTCATCGGTCACGTTCTTGAGGAGCATGCGCCCGTTGTCAAAGAGGCTTATCTCGAGCTTGCCGAAGTCAAAAATCGTAGCCATCTGAGACTTCATACGAACCTTGAGGTGCTGCTTCTTAATCAGCTCTTGGGCTTCTGCCATGCTGAACCGCATGGACTGCAGAGGTGTTATGTCGGCGGTTTTTCCTCCGCAAAGCCACACGATTTTTATCGGTAGCTTGCTAGCCAACGCTTTGTCCTGAGCTTCGCCCACAGCAAGTTCACCGTAACGGATGATGTAGGAGCATGAATCTTTATGAACATTGTCCAAGCTTTCCGCCACACACCTTTATGCGCCTCCATTTGAAGGAGTTTTTGCACAATGATGCACAATGACCCGCACAATGCCAACAAGTTGCTTTAATCCAAAGCAACGTGATTCAATCCCCACACAACGGTGTTCTCCATTGTACGCACAATGGCAAAACTCATTGTGCACTCAAAAAAATCCCTACTTAACCTACAAAGTTTTGTTCATTCGCAATCTGAAAGCTACTTCTTGGGGGAATTATTGTAAACTTCATCTGTCCAAAACTCCCGCTCGCAGGGTGCAAAACAGCGTTAGCGGGTTAAGATTTCAGTCCAAGCGGATTTCTCGTAACGCTTATAATCCTCGCACTCAACCTGAAGTACCCATGCAACATGGCAAGACCCTAACAGGAGGCACTGCCTGATGACCATCCTGCTGATGACAACAGAGCCGCCTTCTGGAGCCCCATGGTACCTGGGCAAGAAACTCCCGCCGCTAGGCTTATCGTATGTCGCGGGTGCGCTGGAGAAAGCCGGTTTTCAAGTGGAAGTCCTCGACAACTACATGCTCAGGAAACCCATCCAAGAAGTCCAAGAATTGGTAAAGAAGCTCAACCCGGAGATCGTAGGCATAACCTGTGGCTCAGCGACTTTTCGACGAGTCGTGGAAACCTCCAAAGCCATAAAAGAAGCCTGCCCAACCTGCAAAATCGTCGTGGGCGGTTGGCACGCATCCTACGTTCCAGACAGTATCTTGGAGCTTCCAGAAGTAGATTACGTTATAATGGGGGAAGGCGAGCATGCGATGGTTCAGCTTGCCAGTAGCCTAATCAGGGGCAAAGGCGACGCCATTCCTCTCATCGCGGGAGTGGGCTACAAAACAGACGAAAGAATCGTCAAGAACGCGCCTGAATTCATCAAGAATCTCGACGATGTACCTTTCCCAGCCAGGCACTTGCTGCCCATGCACTTGTACGATCGCACGATAGAGTTCCTGAGCGTGAAGCCGGCGGATACGATGAGCATCGTTAGGGGATGCCCCTTTAACTGCGCGTTCTGCGAAACCAAAAAGTTATGGGGGAACACGTGCCGGACATTCAGCCCTCAAAGAGTTGTAGACGAAATTGAGTACCTAATGAAAACCTTCAATTCACGAGGAGTCTACTTCATCAACGACAACTTCACCATCAAAAAGAAAGTCACGGAGGAAATCTGCGACCTCATCGTCAAACACAACCTCGACGTGCGGTGGGCATGCGACACCCGACCGGACCTTATTTCGCCGGAGCTTCTGCAAAAGATGCATGCCGCGGGATGCGAGACCGTCTGGTTTGGCGTCGAGTCAGGCTCGCCGCGCATTCTGGAGAAGCTCAACAAAGGCATCACGCTTGAACAGACTCAAGAGGCGGTGAAGCTGTGCAGGAAGGCGGGCATTCAAGTTGCCTGCTCATTCATCATGGGAATCCCCGGCGAAACTGTTGCCGACATGGAGGAGTCCCTCAACTTCGCTCTCAAACTCGACCCGGACTGGTGCCGCTTTAACATCTACGTTGCGTACCCTGATAGCGTGCTCTATGAGAAAGTCAAGCAGGAGCACTTGTACGACCGCGAGGAAGACTTCCTACTGTACGTCAAGACCGACGACTTCGACTTTGAAAGCCTAAAAAAACTGCAAAGCAGATTCCACATGACATTCAGCCGTTCACCCAAGAGAATCATGCGCAAAATCCGACGAGAAGGATTCTTCCACACACTTAAACAAGGCTACAAGCTCGTGCGTCCGCCCAAACCCAAAGAGTAGATACACAAAGCTTCAGCAGAGAGAAGCTTTCGGTTAGTTTTCTGGCGGGCCTTTGTTGCTCTTTGGTTTGAGAATCGCTTCCTCGATGTCCATGTAAAGGAAGTCGCCTTCGCGGTATGGCCACCCTCCGAAGTCCACAACTTTTCTCTTTGCAGTGTACTTTGTGATTTCAACGGCTTGTTTGAACAAAGGCGCGTTGAGCGTTGTAGAGTGGTATTCGCCGGGTTCGCCCGAGATGTCTATTCCTTTACCCCAGGGACCTACCATTGGCTTCATCTCGTCCAAGGTTTGCCGATTGATGGGGCGAGCCAGCCATTTGTCCTCGAAATACCTTGTGTCCAAGCAGCTGAGAATCGCTTCGACGCCTGTCTGGAGCTCCATGTTCATAATTCGCTTACGGTAGCGGTTTCCCGGCAGCAGGCCAAGCGGGCGGTCCCAAAGAGGCAACAGGAATTTTATGCCCAGTTTCTTGCAGACGCTGTCCCACGCACGTTTATGGGGCACGTTGTCGATGTCACCCGTGACAATAGCTTGAACGCCCTGGTCAACGTGGAACCGAGTGAGAGCTTCCAAGATGTCAGTGTACCGTTCGTCAGTGATTTTGACGAATTTGTGGGGGATACCCAAGGCCTTAGCTTGCAGTTCGATGACTTTGAAGCTATGAAAGATGTATGGCTCCATGTAGATATAAGTGACAAGGCTAACCACTTCATGGCCTTGCTCGACGACCTTGTGCAACGCGGTGCAGCAGTCTTTGCCTCCGCTCCAGTGGACAACAACCTTCATGTCAACCCAACTTCCCATGATGTTGATTAGCTTGGAACTGCAAAATGTTTCCTCGATACGTTATGGTTTTTCTGGGTCCGCGGGCTATTTAACAATTTGCCAAGGCGTCTTTGTAGTCGGAAAAAGCGTTAGCATGCACAACTTCATAAGGGATATTACAATCATCGCCTTGAAAGAACTCAAATCAATTGCCGATCCTCGAGAATAGCGTAGAGGCTCTTAAGGGTCAGGTTCCCGCCTGTAATCGGCAAAACGACTTTTTTTCCTCGCAGTTGTTTTTGCATCTTGAAGGCGGCCGCGGTTGAGGCTGCCCCTGCGCCTTCCGCGAGTTGATGCGTCGTTTGCAGCAGAGTCAGGATTGCCTGTTTTATTTCCTCGTCGCTTACGAGGACGATGTCGTCTATCATGGCGCGGAGAATGTTGAACGTCATCTTGAATGCGACGCGTGTGGCCAAGCCTTCTGCGAACGTGTCGGCGGTTTCTGCTTGCATCATCTTTCCGCTTTTCCACGATTGATAGACCGCGGGTGCCTTCTCTGATTGGACACCAATCACTTTCACGTTTGGGTTAAGATGTTTGGCGACTATGCACGCAGCTGAGGCGCCGCTTCCTCCGCCAACCGGAACAATGATGACCTCAACGTCAGGTAACTCTTGCATTACCTCCAGATAGAGAGTCCCGACGCCGGCCACCAGCAACGGCTCGTTCGCGGAATGAACATATCTGTAGCCGTTTTTCTGAGCTTCTTCTTCAACCCAACTTCGCACTTCATCGTAATCTCTGCCGTGAAGTTCGACTGTCGCGCCGAAACTTCGCGCTGCTTCAACCTTGTCGGGATTTGCGCCTAGCGGCATGCCTATGACGGCTTTGACTCCAAATAGCGATGCCGCGTAAGCGATGGATTGCGCATGGTTACCCGTGGAGGCGGCGATTACGCCTCGTTTCTTTTCCTCGCTGGATAATCTTGCAATCAGGTTTATGCCGCCGCGGACTTTGAAAGCGCCCGTGGGAAGGGTATTTTCGCACTTGACATAGGCTTCGCAGCCTAGCCGCTTTGATAAGGTTAGCGAGTGGATGAGGGGAGTTTTTGGAAGATGCTTGGAGACGAGTTTCTCGGCATCGTAAACGTCCTGAATGCTTGGCGGTTCGGTTGTCATCGCAACAATGTTCGCTCGCTTCGGCTTAATAGCTTTTGGAGCTCCACGCAACGCGGACCAATTGGTTTTTAAAGCATACCCGACGCACAATTCCATCAAAGACTACTTCGAAAGGTGAATGATTCAACGTCAGCTGACCTCGTATTAATCGACGGCAAAATCTACACAATGAACCAGGCCAAGCCCTGCGTGGAAGCCGTCGCAGTTGAGGGTGACAGAATAATTAAGGTCGGCTCGACAGAGGAAGTCAGCTACCTCATCGGGAAGGACACCAAAATCGTTTACCTTGAAGGCGGGACTGTCGTGCCAGGCTTCATAGATACGCACATTCACATAGCCGACTTCGGTAGATTCTTGATGTGGATGGACCTAGCGCCAGCGGTCTCCATCAACAAGATGCAGGTGCTTCTGGGCGAGCGACTCGACAAAGTTGCTAAGGGCAGGTGGGTGGTGGGCAGAGGCTGGAACGAAAACCGGTTTGTCGAGAAACGGCTGCCGACAAGGTTCGACTTAGACGTGGTTTCACCAGAGAACCCCGTGCTGTTTTATCATCAGAACGGGCAGATTGCGCTGGCGAATAGCAAGGCTCTAGAGCTGGCAGGCATCACCAAGCAGACCTCGGCGCCGCCGGGAGGCGTCATCGACCTGAACTCTGAGGCGGGCGAGCCGACGGGCATTCTGCGTCAGGCTGCAACCGACCTCGTCTGGAAGCTAGTCCCGGAACCGGCATTGGATGAGCTTGCTGAAGCTGCAGCATTGGCTTGCGAGAAAGTCGTGCAGGCAGGCGTTACAGGCGTGCATTGGCTTGCCGAATCCGCCGTGGACGTTATTATTCTCAAGAGGCTTCTTGCAGAAGGGAAAATGCCGTTTGACGTTTACATGGTTGTCCCGATGAGCCTTCTAGGGGACCCGGAGCTTCTTAAAGGGCTGCAGGACGGGGCACAGATAGGCGGCGTCGAAGTCTCCGCTGACGGCTACTTAGCTTCCCGCACAGCAGCGTTAGTCCAGCCTTACCATAAGGATAACCAGAACCGCGGCAAACTTCAATGCACCCAAGAAGAGCTGGCTAACCTAGCGCGAAACGTCGCCGCCAAAGGTTTCCAAGTCGTCGTTCATGCCATGGGCGACAAAGCTGTGGACGCAACCTTAAGCGCTCTCGAATCGGCTGAGGCGAAGGGCAGACACCGCATTGACCCCGCAGCTCTTCTTAACCCTGCGTTGATCTTGCGGCTTAAAGAGCAGAAGGTAGTGGTTTCGGTGCAGCCGCTGGTTGCTGCTTCAGAGTTCTCAGTCTACGACGCCATGGAATATCTGGGCGAGGCGAGGGCGCGGTGGTTGTACCCACTCAAGACACTCATTAGCCAAGGCGTAAAAGTCTGCGCTGGCAGCGACTGCCCTATGGAGCCCCTCAGCCCATTGATGGGAATCCAGTCGGCGGTTACGCGGCGGTTCTTCCCCGAAGAGCAGCTGACAGTTGACGAGGCAATTTTGATGTACACGATAAACGCTGCCTGGGCGTCCAGCGAAGAAAAATCCAAAGGCAGCATCGAAGAAGGGAAACTCGCAAACCTGACCGTACTCTCGCAGGACCCGCACGAGGGGGCGCAGAGCAAAATCCAAGAGATAACCGCTGAGATGACAATCATAAACGGGAAAATCGCTTTCTCAAAAACCGGTTAATTCTTGCCTCGAATCGAACTGGTAGCCGAGTCTGCAGATAGGTAACCACCGAACCCTATAATCCACAACCAACGTTGGGAAAGCCAAATGCGTTCAATATCCAGAGCATGGTTAAATTGCGGTTGGGTTTTTCTAAGTTACAGTTGATTGACTTCTAAAACGCGCGGGGCGCGAACACTTCCACACTTCCTTTAGATTTAATGGGAGCACCGAAGGCGTTAAGGGGTATAGGCTACTTTTTTAATGGACGTACCCAATCGGTTCCCGTTTTTGGCTTTGGTAAGATAATCCGATTTGTCGCACATGCAGTTTAGACAGGTAGCGGTTTTGCCGTTCGCGCGCTAGAAATTCCGAGAATGAAGGTGGGCAAAAACAAAAGCTGGAAACGCTGATTAGCGAGGAGGCTTTGCTGTTCGCCAAGTACTTGAGGGAAGAGATACCGCAATGGACACCCCGCATACCCTAATTGCACTGAGGGGTTTTTATGCGGTAAAATTTTCCAGACAAAAATTCGGTCGAAGCTCAGCCTAAAGGTTTTTTGATTACCGCCCATCAGGATTGGCAAAGACCCGATACCCTCTTAAAACACTGGAGTGTCATCTAAATCTGACCTGATTAGGCTTTTTTTAATATTGTACTTTTTCATTATCGATTCTACGATATTTCTAAACCAGTTCTGAGCAGTAGGTGAAACATAGACATTTTCGATTAACATCTCCAAATTAACCTCAACGTATTCCCCTCCGTCAAATATGTCAGGGGCAGTGGGCACATAAGTTCTGGGGAACTTCATGATTATGGCTCTTAGTTCCTGTTCATGTTCAAAACTCTTACGTTTGTGCCAAAACTGACTCAGGAAGCCTTGTTCAGGAAGCAATTCTGTTTTGTAATCTATGTACCTGATTTTGCTAATAAAAACATAGTCATCTGCATTTGGATTGAAAGATTGTGTTAATCGCTTGAATGTTGACTGTACCGCTACGCCGTCGCCACCTTTAAGATACAATTTCCATAGCGCTGCAGACTCATGTTCATTTAAGCTCCAGCAGTTTATAATAACGAATCGCTTGAGATGTTCTAATGTCATTCCCTTAGGAAGATTTGTTCGGATAGTAGGTGTCGGTAGTTTGATATTTGCTTTTGATGTCGAACCTTCAAAGGGGTCGCCTAATTTATCAGACCTGCAGAAGAAAAGCGCTTTTTTGTCAAGTAATGATACAAACTTAGTGAAGTCCATGTAGCGCCATATCTTTGTATTTTCATTCGCAGGGTTTTGGGATGTATAATCGTTCGTATACTTCACTTGCAATTTTTAGGATACGCTTCCATGAAACTATTGTTTTGAATTAGTATTTTTCTTTTGAGGTTGAATAGGCTTGAAAAGAAATGAAACGAAAAGCTAACCGAGGAAGCGAAGTTTAGGAATCAGGAACGCGAAAATTCTGAATGAACGTTCAAGTCATAAGTGCCTATTATTCCTTCTTACGTGAGAGGCGTGGAAAGTTTTAACTGCTAATTAACCCAATAGAAACCCAGACCTCTGAATGGTTATAATGGGCTTACAGATTGAATTTGCTGCACTCTTGACCACAGTTCAGATACAGGCGATAATTGTATTTGGCATTGTCGCTGGATGCATAATCATCCTTGGTCTTGGCTTCATTTACAGAAGAGACACAAGAAACTTTGCTGCTAAGAAAAGAATTGCTGAGAAATTGAAAAGTAAAGGTCGCGTTGTATTGAAAGATGGTTCCAGACTCAGCGAACAAGAAATATCCAAAATTACTAAATTGTTTTCCGAAATCTCAGCCGTTCCAGGATTTTATGTAAACAACAACAACGAATACGTCTTGGAATCTGTTTTTGTTGATTCGTTGAACTTGATTGGAAAGGACAGTTTTACGAGCTTCAGCTCACGACTTAACATAACAGAAAACGAGGCTGAGAAAATAGTTACAGGGTTATTTCAAAACAAGAGAGTAGTCGGCGTTTTGACTCTGGACGGGAAAGGATTCGTTACTCAGAAGAGCCTGATAGAAGAAATAGGGAAGCAATACTCATGAAGGTCATTGAGCTTGCCAAAGAGGCGGAAAGGCTCAACGTTCCATTTGAATTTGTAAGCGAAACCTACGAAAAAGCGCTGAAGGAAGGAAAGATTTACGGCTTACTTGTTCCAAAGAAAGAAGAGATTATTCAATATAAACCTGATGAAATCTACAATCTAATCGATAGGCTACGTTCAAACAGCATAACACCAAAAGAACTTGAATCAGAATTGAAGTTGGAGAACGCCTATGTTATTCTTGTTTTGGACTTTTTGTTAAAGGAGAATAGGATAAGAGGTGTTTTGACCCATAAGGGCACGTTTCTCACTAACCCGATTTTGAAACAACAAACCTTAGAAGCAATTCAGAAAAATGGCAAGGTAGAAGTTACTGAAATCTCTACCCAGTTGTCCGTTTCTGAAAGTGAGGTCAGCAGAGTTGTCGAAGAAATTTCAAGTCAGGTTCTTACGACTATAGCGCCTTACAAGCAAATTAAGATTAAAGACCTCGGCGCTGAAGTAGGGATTTCAGAAGGCACTCTTTTGCCTTTATTGAAGCGAATTATCTCTGAAAGAAGAGTTTCAGCTCAGCTTGATATGATTAATGATGCATTGGTTATTGATGAACATAGGGTTGTTGCAGATAGGTCTCAAGCGATTGAACGGGATAGAAACAGCGTTGACAGGTCTTCAGTTAGAGATACGACCGAGAGTCATGCGTCTTATTCATCTCCGCCTAACAAACCCACAAGCGCTTGGTATCTTGTAGCATTTCTTTTCGGAATAATCGGCGGATTGGTGGGCTATGTCGCTGTTAAAGATGATGACCCAGATATGGCGGGCAATCTGCTTGGGCTTGGAATTTTAACTACAATAATTGGAGCGATTGCAGCCTGGCTGATTCTGTAGCTGTGTGTGCATTAAATTTTTATCTCATAAATATTAAATATCAAAGAGGCAGAAGTCTATGCAATCAAGGGTGGGTCATGAAAGCAAAAGACGTTAAGAAATTGCTTAAACGTGGAAAAGGTTCGTATATTCCGTTCGCTATAATCTTGGTGCTCCTAATTCTGGCTTTCTTTGCTGAAACATCGTTTAATTTTTCCTTTGCTTTTGACGGCTATGACGCTGTTCCCGACCGCCAATCTGCTATGTACGTACCCAACTCTTCTGACATTCAAATAATATTCTCTAATTTTTTTATCAACGATTCCGCAAAAGAAGTGGATTACACAATTTACATTAGTGCATGGTTAGACTTCAACGTAACAGAAATAGTTGTTCAGCTTCAAACATATTTCTCCTATGAACATTTTGTCCTAAATAACGAAGGTCGAGCTTCTTATGGCTCAAGTCCTTGGGGATGGTATTACCAGATTAATGAGACAAAGGTGATTCACGAAAAGTTGGCGGGTTTTTCTCAAGGGTATCCCTACGATTATTATTCCATTCCTATTAACCTGATTTTTTATACGGGTGGGTGGAACGCGACCTTTGACAAAGATTTTAAGCCCTCAATTTCCTTGCCTGTTGTTTTAGGCTGGAACACTGAAAGCTATTCAAAGCCTATCTCGTCAAATAGTCTTGGGATTAGCCTTAATGCTGGAATAGTTGTACATCGAGATGCCGTTGCTGCTGTTTTGCAGTTTATCTTGCCAGCAATAGGACTCTATTCATTAATGGGTTGTTATCTTTTTGTTGACCGAAAGAATAGATTGAGTCTCGGCTTAACAATAGGGGTCATTACCCTCTCTCTGTATACTTTCTTGCTCAGACAATTTGATTGGATTCCTGCTTTTGTCCAGAATATCGCGGTATCTTTGGTTGTGAGCAACATCGTTTTGCTTGTCTTCTCGATAGTTTCTTTTGAGTGGATTTCGGAAAGAAGAAAGCTCGCAGTGATGACCTTAGCCTCAGTAATTCCTATTTTCTACTTTCTATTTAGCGCAATTGACTTCATGTCTTCTTCCTTCCATTACATTAACGCAAACCTTGGAGTTTGGTTCCAAATTTTCCTTTCTCAGTACGTAGATTATAGATTCCTATTTTGGTTTACAATCTTTCAATTGGTTTTTTGGGCACTGTATCTACACAAACAAAAAACCCTTTTTGTTATGACAGGGGTTGTTGGTGTAGGAATGTTCTTCCTTAATTTGCTTAAAGTTGGTTTTTCGCAAGACCACACGTTCACAGCAATAGGGTTCATATTGCTGTTTTTAGCTTTGGCTTTTTCAGCGGGTTCCCTCTTCAAGAACAAACCCAAAAAGGAATCGTATATCTCAAGTGATTTTGACTATTAAACTTGTTCAGTTCTGAACCCTGAAAAAAGCTCATTTCCATCCAGCATCAAATATGATGGGTGCACTAAAACTTCGTCTTTAGACAAACCAATCTTAATTCAGCCTCAACGCGAGTTTCGGACACAGCAACCGTTAACTTTTTTGATTAAAACTTAATGTTACAATATACAAGTTAGAAGCGTTTCCCAGTCTTCAAGTTCGAGTTTGTTCAAAGTCTTTCGGTGTTTTAGTTTGTTGTAGAGAAATTTCGGGAACGTTTTGTAAGCCACCTTTGTTACTTTGCTCCAAGTAACGTCTCTTTGACAAGGATACAAATGGGAGCCTCGGGGCAAAGCCACTTCTTTTGCTTCGCTTTCTATCGTTCCAAGAGCCCAAACGTATCCCTTGTTCACAACCACTATCTTGTCACGTATTTTGATTTCTTCCCTGAAAGTCTTTCCTTGACTCTCATCTTCTTCATACCCAATAGAAATGTAATCTTTCCGTAGCCAATCACCAAGAATAAGAGACTTCGTCTCATCAGGGTCTTTCTCTATGTGACCTGCCACAATCTTCCAATAGGGCATGAAACCACCGAATGCCAATAATATCGCTGGTGCTTCCTTAAGAGATTAGTGCTTCCAAAACCACTGGCGCCTATTTCTTTCCTCTTAAGACACTCAAAAGAATGAAAAAGAATAACCGTTCCTAACACGATAAGACTCTTTAAGACGAACGATGAATTAGTGTCCTATGACTGGTTGTTCGGAAAATGATAACCAAGATTTTTATCCAAAACTTCAAGGGAATAAGCGAGTGTAGGGCAGAAAACCTCGGTCAAATAAATCTTTTCATAGGTAAAAACGACTCTTGCAAGTCGTCAATTCTGGAAGCAACTTCAACAACACTTAAAGAAACAATTCAATCTGCCTTGGGAAATGTAATCTCGCGTAGAAGTAACCTTCCTGTTGCTGGAAGGGAATTATTTTATGGATACGACACAAAGCAGCAAATACTCTGTAACGTACTCCTTGGAACCAGAATTATTTCTATGACAGCAAGTTATGACTTGAAAACAAACCAAATATCATCAACGTTGACCATCACTGGATTAGATGGTAAGACGCCAGAGAGCGGGGCTATCTATTCTACTTATTATGGAACTGACTTTTCTTTTCGCGGCAGCAGCGGAGCAGATTTGATAACATCTTTCCCAGGTTTTGAACAAGAAAGTGCTAACAGCTACTTGAGAAACTCCAAATTCATAGACAGTTCATCAAGAAATGACTTAAGATTAATTGAAGACCTTCTGGGAAAGATTAAGTTCAATTCAAAAGACGAGGATTTCGGCAGGTTCCTTTTTGAGATATTCGGTAGCGGTCTCAAATGGGAATTTATGCCTCATCCAGATTTTCCTAATCAATACAGGGTGACGTTGATAGAGGGTCAAAAACGCATGTTTCTTAACGGTTTGGGCGATGGAGTAAGGTTTGGCATGCTGATTATCGCGAATAGCATCCTCTCTAACAATACAGCACTATTCATGGAAGAAATAGAGAACAACCAACATCCAGAGTCTCTTAAGAAACTCATCCCATTTCTAATCGATATAAGCAAGAAGAACAAGTTGCAGCTTTTCATAACAACTCATAATCCGATGGTGTGGAGTTGTTTTGAGAAGGGTTTTGAAACCGAGCCTGAAAAGGAATTGGTTTTGCGCGTATTTCATGTCACGAGAAATGCTGAGACTGGCTTCGTGAATTGCATTTTACAAACTAAGAAAGATGCAGATGAATTCTTTTCAGACGTTCACAGAGACCTCTATGGAGCATAAAAGAAATTTTATAACGCAAGCGTTCATTGAAGTGACATGAAAAACATTTTTTCATAGAAAAAAAAGGTAACCGCGTGCCCTTGAGCGCATATTTTCGGAGTCTGACGTGCCTCTGCGTAAACAAAAGTACCAAAAATCAACTTCATCTCGGGTTTCGGCACCTTCTCGTAATTTTGTGTGTGCGCACTAAAATTTAACCCACAAACAAAAAGGGAAAAGATGTTTCTTCAGTTAGGGAGGCGGTGGTTGAGTATTGGTTCTTCTTGCGCGACTTCTTCTATAAAATGCAAAGCCAACAATCACCAGAATTATACCAATTGAGATTGCTAAAACAATAAAGACCAGTGGGTCAACCCCAAAAATAGGAGGCGAACTCACGTTATATTCTAAGTTTATGCCTATTGAAGATGCACCATTGTTTTGGAAATTGAGTACATATTCGCCATTAACATTTCCCGTGAAGAGCGAAAAATTTTCTCCATTAGTCACTGTTCCCGAATCAAGAATGATATTTCCCTTTGGGTCTCTGACCCAGAAATCTATTGCATGTCCCGACCCAGAGATGTTAAATGACCCTGCAACAGTCTGCTTGTCCTGAAGGTTGATTGTTATTGTTGACTGTTTGCCTGAACGGAGTGAAAAAGTAGTAGTTGTTGAAGCATTCGCGGGCATAAGCCCCAAAGAAAAAATCAATATCGTCCCCAAGAAAATCATTAAAAAGATAGTTCTCACACTCTTTTTCAAATGAAACCCTCGCTTTAACTATATGTTGTCAGCTTAAATGATTTGGCATGTGCTACAAGTTCCTGATAATTTCCTTGACCAGATGCCATATTTGGCAAAATCTGTGGTTGTGGTGGATTAAAATTTAATCCAACCAACAAATGGAAAAGAGCGCAGGCTGTTTTAAGATTTTAGCTTTCGGAAGAGTTTTTTAAAATGCTAAACGATTAATTTCTCAATCCAAGGTTTACCTATATTAATTTGTCATAGAATTTATTAAGAATTGCACTACCTACCTTATCTATGGAATTAGACGAACTCGGGGATAACCTGCAGATTGTAGTGGACAAAGAGGAGAATGACATAAGAATTAGCGGCTCAACTTTCTTCTATAAAGAAACAAAAACTGAAGAAATTGACTACCCTAATGCAGAAATGCTTATAGAATTATTTGGGTCACTTGGAAATAACCACTTTCTACAGTTCTTTTTTATAAGCGCTCTTAAAACAAGAATAACTAATTCCGATGAAACTTCGTGGGCTAATGGCAGAGGAGAGGACCATTATATCGGTAGTTCAGCCCTTTGCTTCTATGCATTAGTGCAACTTGGTTATGCAAGCGATGCAGTAGCGGCTTTAAAGGAGAGAAAAAAACCGTGCCGTTACGTCTATCTTTTGTTAATTCATATACTTGGCAAAGTTTACCTTGATAATTCGCAATTAAGAGAAATTGCAGAAATAATTCGTCAAGACCCTCATAATTCTAATATTGAATTAGGCGTGAGAACAAGAATAGCTGAGACTCGCTTTCAGTCAATTAAAGAGAAAATCAGTAAAATCAATATCGAGATTAATCAAGACAAGAAAAGTGTAACTGACAAAATAAACTACTTAGGCTTAAGTGGAAACTATAACGAACTATTGGAGTACATCGATAATTTTATTCTTGCTGACACTTCAAAAGTTGTTAACGCTGGAATGATTTCTACTCTTAGAAGCTTTATGGCTGATTTGCTGAAAGACATTGCAAACAGGATAGCCCAGCAGGAAGGCTCTAAAATACCTCACACCGAAGGGAGAGGTGAAATGGGTGACATAAGAGGTTACTTGAAAAGCAAGTTAGAGTTCAGTGGTGCTGATGATAATTTTATCGACTCCTTCATTGACATACTCCATATAGAAGGCGGTCACTCTTTTATGTCTGAAAAAGAATATTTCCGTTTATCAAAAAATATTGCAATAGAAATTGCCCTATTTGTATTGTCAAAATATGAGAAAAAATATAAAAAGTAATTGAAGTTTTTTGAAGGGGTAAAATCTGACTAAAATTTACCTTTTTAACCGTACCCCTTATTCAAAAAAATCTGCGTCTTCTCTTACTTGACCCCTGCCAATTCTTACCAGCGAGCGAAGCGAGCATCCCACCTCAAAACGTCGTCGTGTAATTTTTTTTGACTTCTCACCGTAATTGGTGTGTGCATTAAATTTTAATCCATTCAACCACGACTACGAAGACCACGAGCGCGCCTCGAAATTTCTTTGAAAGCAGTTCTGCAAAAAGAGAAACCCTGTTTCCCCGTGTTCTTTTTCTCATTTTTTTAGCCACTGTTGTTTGATTTTCGGGTTAAGGAAAACTTTGTTAATTCAAACCAGACAGTGGATGTCTTTTGTTTGAGTTTACTGATTTGCTTCTTTGATTTCTTACTGTTTTGCTTTGGCTGCTAAAGAATAGTTTTTCATGTGTTTTGTCTATTAGTTACGGGTTATGTCAGTGTTGGTTTTCTGCTGGCACAGGAGCAATTTTCTTTGCAGTTTCCAATCAAGTTTGGCATTAACCCCAACGTGAAAAATCTGCTATTTCCAACAATACCCCTCCACGGGGCGCTCTTGAACAAGAACCTTAACCATGTGCACTTTACTAAGAATAACATTAACTGTGTGCACGTTTCCATTAACGGGCTTACTCACGGCGCTTTAACTGAAATAGCACCGCAAATAACCGCTATTCGCCTAACCCTGAAAACGCTTAGAGTCAAAAACCGCAAAATATACACTTGATAGTCCGTAATAGAGTCCATCAAAAACAGTTAAACCGTTAATTCATGGTTTCACGGTCTTAATTTGCGGTTTAATTTGGGCTTTCATGGGCTATTAACCCGTTTTGTAATTTCCAGAATAGTCACAACTAAGCTTTCGCATGGTGTAACTAATGAATTTAGTTCCGGCCTTACCTTTTCCCACCGCCCATTTTTCTGCAAACCTTCCAGAAGATGAGTTTTGAACGTTCCGATCAGTGGCGATCAATCGCGAACAATGGCTGAACAATTGCTAAAAATCTGCTTTAACCCAAAGCAAACTGGATCAAACCCGGAAAGACCGATTTTCTCCATTGTTAGCACAATGGCAAAAACCATTGTGCCGACAATAAAATCCCCTACCCAAACCACCTCATTCGCTTTCTAAAAGCTGCCATTCCCCCACATGAACCGGTAGGCTTCATCTGCCCAAGCTTTCCGCCGGCCACCCGGCTCTACACCTTTCAAGATTAAGTTCTTCATCAATGGCATCAATGGCGTGCACAATGCTAGATGCACTGCGGCACCGGTTTGTTCAAAATATTCATGCGTAGCATGTTGCGGCGTCACCGCATTGATCTGTGGGGCATGTTGACCCGGCACCGCACTGCATACAAACTGTACAAACGAAAAAATCGTTGCAATCCCAATGCCGGGTCCAAACTCCGGATACCATTCTAAGTCGACTTCAAAGCTCCGCATACATCACGAGACGAGGTTCAAGGCGATGGGGTCAATGGAGGGTCAATGGGGTCAATGGCAATGCAGTCGCCAGCAAACCGCTTTGGCTGAAAGCAACCTGCTTCAAACCCGAAAACACGTTTTTTCTCCATTGACCGTCAATGGCAAAAACCATTGACCCGACAAAAAAAACCCCTACCCAAGCACCTGTCCAAGTTTTCCGCCAACAAAATTTTTTAAACACCTCTAAGATCTTGTTTGCCATCAATGGCTTTGATGGCGCCATCAATGGCATCAATAGTTTAATCAATTCGAAAAAAACTGCATTCGCTAAAAGCAACTCGCCTCAAACCCGCAAACACCTCTATTTCCATTGATGGCATCAAACGCCAAAACCATTGATGGCACACAAAAATCCCCTACCCAAACCACTTAACCTGCCAAATTCGCCCTTTGAAAGTTACCGCCGACACCTATCCACCAACGAAAGCCCAGTACAAAGAGAATGAGTGCCAGAAAAACAAAAACCCCCCATCCGAATGGAGACGTAGCTGAGGAGTCTGCTAACGAATCGTCTCGCGGGGCTATGCCGGCGACAACGCCGAAAACGAACACTGTCGGCGCAAATATGTTCAAAGAGTTGTAAAAGGGCTAATGTTTTTTGGGTTTCGAAAAAAACGCTTCAGCCATCTTCAGCTCTTCGACGGTGTTGATGTTCACGGCGACTTCTGCCTTGTCAACCACATAGACGGCCTGATCCAATTCAGGGTCTTCCATTCTTGAGCCATCATTTACGTTAATGCCAGAGGGAACCACCTTCTTGCCATTAAAAACGAAGGCATATTCTAAGCTCATGCCAAGTTTCTGCTTGGTTTCGGCGGGCACCACGACCGCGAGAGCGGGCTTGCCACACTCAAGGTAATGTTCCATTATGTCGTCGATTGTCTCCGCAGTGATGAACGGCATGTCCGCCGAAATAGTAAGAACTGTCTGCAACTTTAATGCCTTAACGGCGAATCCCATGTCAGAAACGTATTCTTTGCCAGGCGTTTTGAGAACCCTAACGGGAAACTTTTCCAAGTAGGCAGCAGTTTTCGGAGTAGAATCGCTGACAGCTACAACAACGTTGTTCACGAGTTTGGCGTGTTTAAGCACCTCGAGAACGTGATCGATTACTGGTTTCCCACCGACAGGCAACAGCGGCTTCTCTTGGGCAAGCGTCATCCGCGTGCCTTTGCCGCCAGCCATGACCAAGGCGGTAACTGTCATCGTAGGACCGCCAGCAAAACAACGACGCAAACCATGCGGGTAAGCTCGTTCGTCGCGCCTAACACGTCACCCGTGACGCCTTTGAAATGTCTGTGCGCCACCGCCACCATCGCGAGTCCTGTCAGGAACGCCGCAAGAACCGTGACAAAACCTGCAAACCATAGCAACGGGACAGCGACGGCAAAGGACAGAAGAATTGCTGCTGCCAGCCGCGCGTTGCCGCTTCTGCCGTGCATCGCGTCAAGAAAAGTGGAGTTCATGCCTTTGTGCACGGGGTTGCCTGCCCAAGCGCCCACAACCATGGACAGCTTCGCCGAAGCTTCGACGATGATTAATGCAGGAATTATAAGAGGTACTGTTTTGCCGTACATGATAACTGAGCGGTTTAATTCGCCGAAAGCCAGCGCGGTAACTAGGTAAGTCATAATGCCCAGCCCCAACGCTCCCGCGCCCGTCAATTGGTCATGCATAATCTCTATCTTACGCTCAGCCGTGCCATGAAACATGACAGCATCGCCAAAATCCAGCAACCCATCCGTGTGATGCAGCCCCGTTAAGAGCAACAAAACGCCAAGAGCCAGCGCTCCAGTGACCAAAGCTGGAACGAAGAGGCCAACAGCCCACCCGAAGACACCCGCGAGCAACCCGATGGCTCCGCCGACAAAAGGGAAAAGCCACATGAACTTCGCCGAATCCACGAGGCAATCCATGTCCATACGCAGAGGCAGCACAGTAAGAAAAGCGAAGAGATTCTTGATTACTTTCCACATGAAGATTACTCAGACTACCCTTTCGGCACTACCTCAAACTTGACGATTTCCAGCCGGCCAAATTCTCCACGTGTGGTTTTCTCTGTCTCTTGCAGCTTGATGCTTTGCTTGAAGATAGGGCCATCGGTGACGACTGTGTGGTATTCGCCGCCTTCGCCGCATGGGTCCACGCCCTTGACCTTTTGGATGTCTGCTAGGAATTTGCTGTCCAGTTGCCTGCCAAGCCACTCTTTGCCAAGAAACGAAAGTTTGATCCGCACGACTGTTGCTTTGAAGCCGGCGCCGATGAAATCCTTGAAAATCTCCGTCGTGTTGCCCTGCCATAGCGGCCTAACCGGAGTGTAGCCAACTTCGCGGCAGACGCGTTCAAGCCAATGTTCTTCGTGCTGGGCAACCTCGTAGATATCGCCTGTAACGATTCCCTCCACGCCCATTGCCTTGAAGCTTTGCAGTGCGTCTTTGAATTGTTCCTCATAGGTTTCAGGCGTGGTCACCCGCTTCGCCAGTGGGACGCCGATGGCTTTTGCTTGCGCGTCCAGCAGGTCAGAACGTATGCCGTGGAAGTTGGACGTGGCTTCGCTCTGCATGAACGTGATTAAGCTAACGACGTCTAAGTCCGATTTAGCGGCTTTGTAATAGGCGAAGCAACTGTCTTTTCCTCCGCTCCAAGCAGTTATCACTTTCATTCGTTTATTTCCCTCGTCTGGATTTCTTTCTGATTGATTCTGCTTAATAATTTTCCTCTAACAAAGTTCAGATTTGACATTTTCAAGTTCTCCATTTTTTCGGTTTGTAAACGCACGCTGGGTCCTGATTCAACGCGTCACCCGAAAAGATGAACGCTCTTGCCCTGCATCCGCCACATATACCCTTGAACTCGCAGGCACCGCATTTGCCCTTCAAGTTACCGCGGTCGGCAAATTGGGCGATTTCCCTTGAAGAACACATCCTGTCCATGATTTCTTTCACGCTGTCCTTGCGGATATCCCCAAAAGCCAACTTCAACGGTGCACAGGCATATGCTTTGCCGTCTTCGAGAATCTCGAGCCACTCGTACTTAGTCAAGTTGTCGCACATGCTGCACATCGTCCGAAGCTGAAGCGAAGGCTCTTTGGTCTTCAAAACACGGTTGTTAAACATCTCATAGGGCACGATAAAAATTTGATTGCCCACTTTCTTCTTGAGCTCGTAAATCTCGTTCAACTGGTTTTCGCGGTCTTCAGGGGTCGGCTCTAGCGGACCCAGCACCCGCAGTTGATCTTCCACGCATATTGGCTGCGGAATCAAAGACGCAAGATCGAAGCCTCTAGCGCCTAATGAAATGGCAAAATTGACCAATGGGGCAACTTGTTTTACAATGTACTTTGTGTTAAGCACACTTAAGCCAAAGGGCACGCCGTACTCCTTGCATAGCTCGGCTGCTTTAACGGTATCTTCAAAGGCCCCTTCCCCTCTGAGCAGGATATCAACTTCTCGGGGACCTGTGAGGTTGATTATGGCTTTGCATCCAGCGTCAGAAAGAGCCTTTGCGACTGCGCGGTCAAAGTGCCAGCCAGTAACCTTCACGTAAGCAGAAATCTTGTATTCAGACAAGTAGTGAACAAGGGTCAAGAAGTCTTTGCGCATCAAAGGCTCGCCTGTCCAACCTGCGCCAGTTAAGAAGAAATTGTCCACGCCAAAGTCTGACGCCTTTTTGAAGAGCATCTCAGCTTCATTCGTTGTGAGCTCGTCGGGCAGGGGCTTCCCGTCGCCCAGAGAGTAAGCGTGCTTCACGGGATAGGCGCGGGTGCAGGACCAAATGAAGTGGTTCAGCGGTTGACCACGCTTTTCCGCGCCAAAGGGGTAACCTTCGGTTTCGGAAGCTTTAGAGTTGAGGATTTTGCCTGAAGCTTTGCTTGAAGTCATGTCATTATTCACCTTTTTGCGATGAATGTACTCAGGACGGTTTTTTTATGTGCCCTGGAATCTCGGTGGGCGATTGCTTAGCCAGTTCCAGCTTGTCCCTTGTGGCGTTCACCAATGTGGGCAGTTCAGAAGGATGCTTGACGAATACGGCGCCGCAGTTTTTGAGTTCTTTGAGCATAAGTGTGGCTTTTCCAGCGGTGAAGTCCCGGCTTTCGATTGGGACTTCGTCTATGACGTATGTTTTTATCCCACTTTTGGCGGCTTCGATTGCCGCTTCGAGATTGGCTAGGTTGCCATACCCGAACGGCACGGATGTCATGACAACTATGGCGGCTTTGTTTATCAGTTCCATGTTGGCTTCTTGGGTTTGCTGGGTTATCGGGGAGAAAGGCGCCTCGGTCACAGAGGGAATCTTTAGCAGCTCGGCGGTTTCGTAGTCGGTGTCCAGCATGTTGAGCACGCCTGCCGTCACAGTATAGCCCTCGTCTACCAGCGCCTTAATGATAACAGTTCCTGTGCCGGCTCCACAGATTACGTGAATCGCGCACTTCTTGGACAACGCAGGCTTCTGCGGAGACAACGGAATCACGTACAGCGAATTCGTAACCAAGCTCTTCCTTACGATGGCGTCAACATTGAAAACGCTTTTTATGTTCGCGCTCGTCAAAACCTCGTCCAAGCTCCCGGCCGACCAGACTCTACCGCTTTTAAGCAGGATAGCCGAGTTGCAGTACCTCGCCGCCAAGTTAAGGTCATGGATAACCGCCAGCACAATCAAGCCTTCTTTCGCGCAGAGTTCCTTGACGAGGTCCATAACCTCCAGTTGATTAATCATATCCAAATGCGTCAGCGGCTCATCCAAAAGCAGAACCTCGGGCTCCTGTGCCAGGGCACGAGCAATAACGACCCGTTGTTTTTCGCCGCCGCTCAACTCATTCACGGGCCTACCTGCGAATTGCCAAGTGTTGGTGCGTTCCATGGCTTTGCGCACGATAGCCATGTCTTTGTCGGTTTCCATCTGGAACCGCGTCATGTGCGGGTTACGCCCCATAAGCACAATGTCCATCGCTGTGAAGCTGAAGCCTATGACGTTCTCCTGCGGAACAACCGCCATGTGCTTGGCGAGCTCCACGCTTTTAATCGAGTAAATGTCGGTCTTGTCGAGTAGAACAGTGCCTTTGTGGGGTTTGAGCGTACGGCTTATGCTCTTGAGCAGCGTAGTTTTTCCCGAGCCGTTCGGGCCAAGTATGCCGACGAAGTCGCCTTGCTTCACGGTCAGGCTTATGCCTTCCAGAATCTTGACCGATCCGTACCGGCACTCTACCCCATCCACAGCTAAGGTTACCATGTTTCCATCGGCGCCTCTCATAGTGAATAGCTTGTTTTTCTTTTCCTGAGCAGGTATATGAACACAGGTGTTCCAGCCAGGGCCGTTATGACGCCTACTGGCAGTTCATTAGCTCCTGTGGCGACTCGTGCAACGGAATCACAGGCGATCAAGAATATGGCGCCCACGATTGCCGAGGTTGGCAGCAGAATACGGTGGTCAGGGCCAATTATGAGCCTGGTCATGTGAGGAATAATTAGTCCGACGAAACCGATGACACCGCTGATAGAAACGCAGGCGGCTGTGATCAATGAGCTGATGACCAGAAGAATCTGACGAACTCTTTCAGTATTGACGCCCAAATGTTGGGCAGTATCGTCGCCCATTGCCAACATGTTAAGATCACGAGTAAAGAAATAAGCTACTATGGTTCCCGCAAGGACAAACGGAAAAACCGCGTAAATGTGTGTCCAAGTGATGTTGGTGAACCCGCCTGCGATCCACGCCACGATGCCCACAAGAGCCTTGCCTGAACGTAATTCGAAAACTGTCTGCACCGCCAATATGAAAACATTCACCACAACACCCGACAACAACAACGTAGTAATTGGAACCTTGTTTCCGACTCTAGACATGAAATAGACAACAAAAACAGTTATTATCGCGCCAACAAAAGCCACAGCCTGATAGAATCCGAGACCGAACACCGTCAATAAGGATGAACCAGTGAACAGCACTGCAAGGGTGTAGCCAAGTGAGGCACCAGCCGAGGCACCCAGAAGGTAGGAGTCAGCCATAGGATTTCTGAAAACGCCTTGGTACATCACGCCCGCCGCGGCTAAACCGGCGCCGACTATAGCGCCCGCCAACACACGTGGAAGACGTATCTGCAGGATAATAGCCGCGTTCACAGTGGATATCGAAGAGGAACTAATTGTGCCATTCAAGAACGGAATTTGCTTCCCCAGAATTGCCAAGATTTGTGAAAAGTCAATCGGAGCATAACCCACATTAAGGCAAATAATGACTGCCCCAATTAAAGCCACTACAAGCAGTAACAGGATAAGTTTCCATCTTGAGGAACGTTTCGAAAACTTGTACTCAACTTCTTCCGTCGCCATTCTCTTTCACACAAAAAAGAAAGAATTAGGAGGTGGAGTTAAAAAGCGATGGATATAGCACTTGTGCAACTGCTGCTATTTGGTCCGCAACGCGTGGTCCTGATTCAGCGAACAAGTCTCCGTCGATGACAATTATCCGGTTATTCTTAATTGCATTGATTGAGCTCCAGCCCGGTCTTGATGCAACGTCGCTTAAGCTGCCGTAGAAGGTTCCGCTTCCCATGCCAGTTGGCAGGAGAATCACGTCAGGATTCATTTGAACCACGGATTCGGGGCTTATGGTGGGCCACTGGTCCGTGTCGTTGGCAAATATGTTTACGCCTCCAGCCTTACTTATGATGTCGTTTACCCATGAAGTCCCTCCGGCGGACATTTCTGGGTTCCACCAAATTTCGTAGTAGACCAACGGCTTTGAAGTGAAGTTTGCTGCCGCAATCTTTGAGGTAATCGCGTTAATCTGAACGTTTAGGTTGCTCACGAGAGTTGCTGCTGCATTGTCTGCCCCTACGGCTCTGCCCACGAGTGCAATGTCTTGCAAATCGCCTCGGACGTCGTTTGGATTTATTACTAGAACATTGTAGCCTAAGCTGCGCATGGTCACCACGTCAGGATCGTTTATTGGAGTTGCCAGAATCAGGTCAGGATGCACTGTAGCTATGGCTTCCATGTTTGGTGTGGAGAAGCCTCCGATGCTGGTCATGTTTCCTGCTGCAATCCAAGCGCTGAAATTGTAGGGGTAGTTGTCGTAGTCTGTGACGCCGACCACTTTGCTACCTGCGCCGATGGCGAACATGATCTGAGTATTGCTGGGCGCAAGCGAAACCACTCGTTGCGGAACAGAGGTCAAGGTTGTGAGGTAGCCCTCATCGTCTACCAAGGTAATGTTCTTTGTTGGACTGGCGGTGGCTACAGGAGAGGCCGTTGGCGTCGATGTGGGGTTGGGCGTTGGTGTGTTCTGGTTCTTAAGGTCGTTGAGTTGGCTCTGCATGCTTGTGTAGATGAACGCTGAGGAAAGGATTGCAACTATTGCCACGATGACCGCGGCATAGGTTATGATTTTTGAGTTCATTACTTTCTAATCCCCTAGTGTTGGTTGGTTTATCCAACCAAGTGTTATAAGAGTTTCTGTAAAACAATCTTTACACAACATTTCTTAACTAAACTTAGCCTTCTTAAAAGCCGAAAAAACACCATGGCAGTCACAAGCAGTCCCAACAACAAACTCTTCCTTACCTATCGCCCAGCTGAAAAACTCAGTTAACTCGCTTCCTTTGAGCGCACCCATGCCGGGAGCCATCGAGTGGCTCACGAGGATGAATGCTTCAGGGCAAGCGAACTCCATCAGGCGGGTCATGGTACAGGGTTTTTTGACATGTGATGTAGGGCAGGTTTCAGGCATGGAGCAATTTTCTTGGCAGTGGTTGTCGCGATTGAAACTGACGATGATTCTTCCGTGTCCCGCGTGAAGCACGACGGCTTGAGGGAGTTTGGGCAAGATGCAGTTTACGGCTGCCACCCAGGGCGTGAGGGTAAACTTGATTTTTGCCATGTCGGCGGCGATGTGCACCGGAGCCGTGGGGAAAACGTACTCTGGCTTAATGGCGTCAATAAGTTTGAGAGCTACTTCTAAATCTCCTTGTACGAAATATTCTCCGGTTTCAGGAGAACCCCGTGAAGTATTCAATTGGAAACGTTCGAACGCTTGACAGTTCGGATCCACATCAACGACCGTGAAGCCACAGCTTTTGCTTCGTAGATACTCGACGGCATGACAGCCATATTTCCCTCCGCCTATGATAAGGTCCATGCTATCCACTAACTTAAGTAGCCATTATGTTGTGCCGTATAAGTTTTCCCATGAAACGCAAAAACTGTGGTGAGCAAGAATAACGCGGCCCCCCGATTCAGTATGGGCATTGCGCATTGTCTGGTTAGCCAACAGGCCATTCGACTGAGATTAACATGTTTCTTTATTCCGAGCAGGTCTTAACCGTAATTGATATATGGGGTTTTTCCTTTGTTTGGCTGTGGGCATCGTTGGTGGCAACTGCACTATTCGAGTTAATCATCGTCAGTATTTTCGTTCTTGCCGCGGGCATCCTGCTTGACATAGCTATTGGTGACCCTTCACCGAACAGCCCGTTTGCCGCCTACTACAAGATTCATCCGACCGTGGTAATGGGCAACTTCATTAAAGCATTGGAGCGCCACCTGAAGAACTCCAATCCGAAACGGGAAAAACTCAACGGTGTCCTGCTTGGCGTCGCGACCGTTTTAGCTTTTGCTTTGCCAACCTTCTTCGTGCTCTGGGCTGTCTGGACTTACCTTGGGGCGGTTTATCAATGGCTGGGCATAATCGTATACTCAGTCATAGGTGTCATTCTCGTCAAGTTCGCCGTCTGCATCAAATTGGAGACGGACTGGGCGAAAGCTGCAGCCAAAGCCATAGCCGCAAACGACCTGGAAGAAGCGCGAAAATACTCCCATTTTAGCCGCCGCGACAGCAGTAACCTGAACGGCTCACAGATAAGCTCCGCCGTCATCGAATCCATGGCGGAAAACATCATCGACTTCAAGTTCTCACCCATCATCTTCTACAGCTTGCTAGGCGTAACGGGCGCCGTCGCCTTCCGCGCAATAAACACATTGGACGGCATGGTGGGTTTCAAGGATAAGGAGCACATAAACATTGGCTGGTTCAGCGCCAACCTCGACCACGTCGTCAACTACATCCCCTCCCGCCTCACGGGCGCCCTCATCATCGCGTCAGCGGCGCTCCTGGGCAAAGATTACAAGAATGCCTGGCGTATTGCAAAGCGCGACCACCAGAAAACGCAGAGCCGCAACCACGGGTGGCCCATGGCGGCAATGGCGGGCGCACTAAAAGTACAGTTCGAAAAGCCAGGAAAATACATTCTTGGCGACGCGACAGAGCCGCTGAACGCAGGCAAAATCCTCGACGCCTTAAAAATCCGAGACGTATCCATCGTGCTCTGCTTCCTGCTCTTCCTGCCCGTTCTGATTCTTGTGAGGCTATTTGTCTTCCCGTTCTAAATGGAATTCGGATGCCGCAGTTGCTTTTTGTCTACTTGAGCAATTGAGTCACGAAGTCCGCGGCACGGGCATTGAGGTCTTCGCTTTGGCCGATTTTCACGACGACAGCGTTTGAAAGCGAATTCCCGTCTTTCAGGCTGGCTAAGGCATCCTTAATCATCTGCACGTCGCTTGGTGTAGTTGCTCCTTGGCCGCTTCCGAACACGCCGATTTTGACTCCTTGAGTTGGGTTCAGGTTGCTTAGGCAGTCCTTGACCGAACTGGTTGGGGTGCCCGCGTATATAGGTCCCCCGACGACTATGACTCCGTATGCTGTAGTGCTTGCTGCTGCTGAGCTTTTTATGCCTGCCAACGTAACCGTGTACCCCTGCGCTTGAAGGTCACTGGCAACTTTGTCGGCAACGCCTTTCGCCGCGCCGGACAGCCCAGGGTCATAGATAACTATGGCTTTTCCAACCGAAGCGCCCGACGGCGTCAGAGTTGAAGATCCAGTTGCCGTATATGCCGCTACGTCTAAGAGAAAAACGGCTCCAACAGCCACCAAGAGTATTACCAAAGCTGCGAAGACAGCTAGTATGATTTTGAAGGCTTTCCTCATTTCTCAGTGTCCCTCACTTGTAGAAGGGTTTCTTTGTTGGCCTATCGTATATAAAACGATTGTTGCCCAAAATTCGATTGGAAGATGCGACAGGTGCCTACTGGTTGGCTGCTTGGATTTTCTGCTTCAGAGCGTCAATTAGTCGCTGGTTGTCCGCCGCAGACCTAACCGTAACTCTGAAGTACGTGTTGTCTAAACCCACGAATGTGCAGCAGTCTCGGATAAGCAACCCCTCCTTCCCTAACTGCTCCTTGAGCTCCGTTGACGTAATCTTGGGCGAGGTTATTTTGACGAGAAGAAAATTCGTCTCCGACGGAAACGCGTGCAACCCGCCGATTTCCATAATCTTTTTGGCGAACTCCGCTTTTTCGCGGGAGATGACAGTTTTTGTGTTTTGTATGAATTCGGTGTCGTTGAAGGCAGCCAGCGTGGCGAGACCAGCTAAGCCATTGATGCTCCAAGGCAAGCGGACGGTCTGCAGCTTGTCGATGAGGCTTTCGGCGGCTATGGCGTAGCCGAAACGTATGCCGGGCATTCCGTAGAACTTGGTGACGGATCGGATGACGAAGAGATTCTCGTATTTCTTCACATAGCCCGCAACGGTGGCTTCCTGGCCGTTGGGTGCGAATTCGATGTAGTTCTCGTCTACGCTGACGATAATGCCTTTCTTTTGGCAGAACTCCGCCAGGTCCAATATTGATTCGCGGCTGTACAGCGTGCCTGAGGGGCTGTGTGGGTTGCAGATGTAGATTATTTTAGTGTCGTCGGTGATTGCCTTCTTGATTGTTTCAGTCTCCAGGTTGAAGTAGAAGGGCAGCTGGACAAATATGACGTCTCCGCCTACTCTTAGGACGGCCTTTTCGTACTCCGTGAACGAGGGAACCGGAATTACTGCCTTGAAGGGTGGCTTGAGAACCTCGGTTATCATGTATATGAGTTCTATGGAGCCGTTGCCCAGAATGATGTTGTCCGCTTCGACGCCCTGTCCCACGTAAGCGGCCGTCTGCTGCCTCAGCTCCACGGGGTTGGGATCAGGATAGAACCGAATCAGCTGGGCATTTTCTTGGACAGCTTCCACAGCTTTAGGTGAAGGCCCCAGAGAGTTAATTGGACCACTGAAATCAAGCACCTTATCTAAGGGTATATTGTATTTTCGGCTGAAGCCCCAGACATCGCCACCGTGGCTTACGAACCGTTTCTTTACGCATGGATCCGCTGAATCTTTTTCTTCCATCAAACGTGCAACCTCCTGGTCTACTTTCCACTGCGCCTCAAAGTGGGCGTTGTAATTGTTAACGATTCTGTAGAGCCAGTAAACGCTGCCCAAGCCCAACGTCAATATAGTTATCAAGGCATATTTTTTTATCGGTATCGTCTGTGGCATGAACATCTGTTGGGGAAACGCAGCCGCCAAAAACGCATCCTCATGTGCCTCGTGATCGCGCAAATCTTTAGACAAATAGTACAGCAGAAAGAAAACGGGCACGATTAGGATTATTGATGCAGCCCACGCCTTTGCGTTCATTTCCCTCGGGTTGCCGACTGCTACCGGTGGCTCTTTGCCCTTCAACCTGAAGAATTCAGCAATCTTTTCTTCCAAGGAGGCTTCGCGACGGAAATGCTTGTTTCGACCGTCGACCAATCGATGAAACATGGGGAAGAATGCAACACCAAAACTTGCCACAGACGCGAGGAACCACATGGAAAACCACGTTACTCGTTCTCCTTCAGCGGGTCCCTTCATGGCTCGTTCCATTGTATTCGTCAACCCTGGCTCTGCAGGTTTGTTAAGACAACCAGCCATATCATATAAACTGTTTTGTCAAGAATTCTCTTGTCAATTTCTTTCGTTACAGCGCGGTTTGGGCTAAAGAATCAACTTTATTAGCCGTTTCATTCAGGTTGTAACCAAGATGCAAACCGATGGCAAGTTGCTCTCCGTCGTAATTCCCATGCATAACGAGGAGCGAACCGTAGGCGACATCATTGCCCGACTAAAAACCGTTTTGAACGCGACGGGGTTCAAGTACGAAATCATCGTCGTGGACGACTGCTCAAAAGATAAGTCTATCAACATGGCTTTAGCGCAAGGCGCAAAGGTCTTCGCGCTCAAGGAGCACAGGGGCAAAGGCTACGCCCTCAGAGCAGGCTTCATCAAGGCAAAAGGCGAACTAATAGCAACAATAGACTCTGACGGCTCACATCTTCCAGAAGAACTGCCGCTACTGCTTCTCCCCATTATCCAGGGTAAGGCTGATCTAGTAATTGGCTGCAGGTTCAACGGAGAGCCAACCACGGCAACTCGAAGAGTTAATCAAGCGGGAAACAGACTTTTCAACTCCTTAATCAGGGGACTCATTCGAAGCTCCATCTGTGACTCTCAGTCGGGGTACCGCGTCATGACAGCAAAGGTTTTGCACAGCATGATCCTGCTTTCAAATGAGTACCAGATAGAGTCAGAGATGCTAGTAAAAACCGCACGCAAGAACTTTCGGATTCGCGAAGTCAAAATTACCTTTGAACAGCGCACCTATGGCAGAAGCGGTGTCGACCCAATAGCGGACGGCGTCAAGATTCTAACGTCGATTCTATGGGCCTATTTAAGGAGCTGAAAAAATGGAACCCCCCGTGAAAGTCTCCTTAATCGTCACCTGCCGCAACAACGCCCAAACCATATCCGAATGCCTGCAAGCGCTGAAAGACCAGGATTACCCAAATGACGCGGTGGAAATCATCGTTGTGGACGCCTGTTCCACTGACGGGACCGCCGAGATAGCCAAAAAATACACCAGCAACGTCTACGTCGAACCACTTAACGCGGCGGCAGCCTACAACTACGCCACTAAGATTGCCAAATATCCTGTGCTGGGTTTTGTTGACTCAGACGCCAAAGTCGAACTTGCATGGCTCAAAAAAATTACCCCCCGACTAGCAGAACCGGGCGTGGCAGGTGTCAGCGGCGCCATCGAAACCTGGAATACCCAGAATCCGTGGGCTCGAAGCATAGGCTACGAGCTTAAAAAGCGCTACAGCCGCATAGGCAGATACACGGGACGAATAGCCACGATGAACCTGCTGCTCAAGAAAAGCATCATGGAAGAGGTCGGCGGCTGGAACGAAGCCATGCCCAGCCAGTACGACACCGAGTTCGGCTATCGCCTCGCTCAAAAAGGCTACAAAATCGCCTACGAACCCACCGCCAAGTGCTATCACTTTAACCGGCAGACGCTGCGGGCTTATTGGCGGCAGCAGGTGCAATATGGCAGGAACACGACGCGCCTCTACTTCATGCACGGCAGCCTCGCAAGGGGCGACGAAATCACCGACGTCGGCATGAACTTGCAGCCGCCGCTTATGCTGGCGGTAATCGCCGCGTTCGTCGTCGGCATTGTACCCGTGCTGAGGTTGGCTTGGCTCGTTTCTGGCATCCTGTTGGCAATCATGCTCATTTACTACTTTTACTCGGCGGCGAAGATTTCGGCGAAATTCCACGACGCCACCGCCATGCGCCTCATCGTCCTCTACTGGGTGCGCACGTGGGCGTGGCTCACAGGCGCCGCCAAAGCAGCCTCAGGCTACGTACGCGGAGGCGGCAAGCCTTGACCAAAGTGTGCTTCGTCAGCCCTGAGTACTGGCCCCTCTCAGGCGGCACCGGAAGCTACGTCTATTACCTCAGCAACGAACTCATGCGCAACGGCTACGACATCAACGTCGTCACCGGCGGCACCCAAACCAAAGACGTCAAAGTCAACGGGCAGCTTTCCATAAACTTTTTGCAGACGCCCAAGACGCCAATCGTGAAGTCCTTTTTGTTCGCGAACGCCTGCAACCGCAAACTGCGCAGCCTCAGCAGCACGCTCAACGCGGACGTGACTCATGCGAACCTGCCGCTGGTGCCAAGCTTCGCCGTGCCCCCAAACGTTGCCAAGGTGCACATATCCACCGTTCACTCCACTTGGGAGGGCGAGGCGAACGCGATTCGCGGCGAACCCTACAGCCGCCTAAACGCGAATGAGAAGTTCATGGTTAGCTTCACCTGGTTCCTGCGCATTTTCGAGGAACGCATGATGGCGCGGAGCAGGCGGCTCATCGCCGTCAGCCACTTCACCCGCAAAGAGCTCACCCAGTACTACGGCATCAACCCGGGGAAAATCATCGTCATCCACAACGGCGTCGACACCAAAAAATTCCAGCCCGCCGCGGACAAGCGCAAAGTCAAGGCGGAGTTGGGCTTTAACCCCGACGACCAAGCGGTGGTCAGCGTGGGGCGCCTTTACGCGCGCAAGGGTCTGTTCACGCTTATCGAGAGCATTCCCGCCGTCGCTAAACGGTTCCCAAACGTCAAGTTCATTGTGTCGGGTAAGGGGCAAAGTGACGAAATGGCAAAACTTGTCACGCATGCAGAGCGGCTGGGGGTGCGGGACAAACTGGTCTTCACGGGCTACTTCCCCGACGCCAAACTACCCAAGCTTTACCAAGCAGCAGACGTTTTCGCCTTCAGCACCTTCTACGAGCACCACCCCTTCGCCGTCTTGGAGGCGCTCGCCACGGGGTTGCCCGTTGTAACCACCAGCGTAGGCGGCATACCTGAAACCATCCGAAGTGGCAAGAACGGGTTCTTGTGCAAGCCCTTTGACGCCCAAACCTTCTCCGAACGGATTCTGTACCTGCTTGAGCACCCTGCCGAAGCCGCAGAAATGGGCGCCCAAGCCCGCAAAACCATCATGGACGAATACGACTGGCACATAGTCGTCAAACAAGCCATCAAAGTCTACAACGAAGCCCTTAAAACCTAAGCCAAACAAATAGCACACGACGCAAATGACCAACAAACCCCTGGCGATGAGAGCGGTCGTAGCTGCCTTGATAATTGTGGCGATAGCAACCTTTGCAGCCGTTCCCATGTGGACGCCAAAACCACAGGTCGAATACAACATGACAGGCTACGCCTACATTGGGGGACTCGCCAACGCCTACGGCCCAATCTACACCGATAAGATGCCATACACCTACACACTCGTCAACGCGAACACTCCACTCATCGTAGCCATAAACTGGGAAAACAAAGGCGCCGCCGACGCCTCACTTCAACTGACGCTAACCGTCCAGAACGCAAACATAACGTGGTTTTCGAATTTTGGCACAGAAAACACAACCACGCCAGCTTGGGCGACCGCGGCAGACGGCCAAGCATACAACGGAACGACAGCCAACTTCCTTTCCGAAGCAAAAGCCAACTCAACGACTCAGTTCAAGTATGTTGATGTTATGCCGATTGGGAACCCACAGAACTTCACGATAACGTTCTCAGTTAGCGATACGGCAAACGGCTTCTCTTCAGTGTCGCCAGGCGGAACAGCGTCAGCCACGTACGAACTGCAAAGTGGTAACGTCTACAATTTGGCAACCTAGCTACCTGTTATTGTATCAATCTGTTGGTCTCCTCGAAATACTGGACAAGTTTCGCGTTTTCACTGAACTGATTGGTTGCAGGTTGGAAATTTGGATAGAATAGTCTGATGGCGTGGCTGTTTTCTGTGCCGTCGGGGAAATGCATCGAGGGAAACAGAATGGCGACTTTTGGAAGCGTGGGCACTGCGGACATCCAGGCGGCTCGGAAAATGCCATGGTAGATTTCCTCGCCGTTCACCCTGATGACGACAGTGTTGTTGAACTGGTACAGGCTGTCCAGATTCTGCATTAGCCTCTGAGAAGCCGCGTCGCTGATGACAAACTCTTGGCTAGTCACGTTAAAAGACAGGACATCCGAATCTGAGACCAGCACATTGTTGTCCTGCAAAGTGACCAAGCTAAAGCCCGTTTGATGGGCAGGCAACCAGTAATCCCCGGAAAGCCACAAGGCGGTAGCTGCAACGAGCACGATTACTATAAGGCTTAGGCTTATCCAAACACGTCGTTTCAAAGAGACCAGCTTAACAGGCGCCCTTATGCCTCGCTCTGAAATATAAAACCAAGCAATAGAACAGTGAAGCCTCCTCTGAAAAGACCGACTTGGCGATGGCTACGCGGGCTCCACGGCTTCGCCGCGGTAAGCCACCGTGACTTTCTGGAACATCCGCACGATGGGCAGTGAGCAGAAAAACAGCTTCGTCAAGTACTCGTGCTTGTAGATTTCCATCTGCGCACGCACGGGCAGGTCAATGTTGGGCGGGGCGAAGCGGCGGGCAACCTGAGCGACTGGCACGCCGCAGACGGCTATGTCTGTTTCGGCGAGGTGGGTTTGCTGGGCGATGTAGTTGAGGTAGGTGTCTTTCCAGGGAAGCTTCATGATTTGCGTTGCCACAATGTCCGTCGCTAACGCGTCGTTGCCTGTCAGCAATAGGCCCATGGGGACGGGCACGCCTTTGGTGGGTCCGTTGCCTTCGATGCCGACTCGGGCGTCCATTATGGTGAGCACGGGCTTGAGCAGCGTGTATAGCCTGCACATGACTTCAGGCAGGTAAGGGTGGAGGAAAATGCGGCGGTTGCTGGGCACGCAGCCAAACAGGTTCTTGATTGCGCCGCTGTACATCATAAACTCATGCGTCTTCATCAACGGCAAATCCACGACGGCGTCAGCGTCCAGCGCGGTTTTGGGCAAAACAGATG
>Ga0209777_10000160_pt1 | contig 115902 bp, 102 predicted proteins | sample FrelakmetHBP12HB_FD_187147 | JGI IMG/M metagenome (GOLD analysis project Ga0209777, IMG submission 187147) | Freshwater lake sediment microbial communities from the University of Notre Dame, USA, for methane emissions studies -HBP12 HB (SPAdes)... | ecosystem: Environmental > Aquatic >...
AGACATTCCTTGTCGGGTAAAAAACACACCTTGTGTGTCTTTCAACCCGTTCTCTTCACTGTCTAGTTTTCAAGGTACCAACTGCGCGTGCTGAGCTGTCGACGAACACCCGTGGGGTGGGGGCGACAAAACTTGGTTTTACTCGATTGTTTCAGTCTTTCAAGAACAAACCCTTTTCGAACTTTCGTCTACGAGGGCTCCTGTGAGACCTACTGTAACCGAACACAAGTAAATATATGCTAAACGGGGAACGTGTCAAGCGCAACACACGGAGCAGAAGAAATTCTCCGACAGAGCCACACAAAATAGCGGGAAAGGATTGCCTGTCTTGTCGTCCCCGCGAAGGCGGGGACCCATGCATTGTGGCAGGACTGGATTTCCGCATGCGCGAGAATGACGGAGGAGGGCGGGAATGATGGAGACATGCGACGTCAACTGTGCGGGAGCTCCTCCCGCGACCAGGAACTGCCGTGCGGGTGTGTGGCGCGCCACTTCTCAGACTCTATCCTGGAATAGATGCAGCCACAGTAGTTCTGGCGGTAGAGCCCATATGCCTTGCTCAGGCGCACGGACTCGCGGAAGCCGTCCTGCTTGCGGAATGCCTCGGGCAGAAAGGTAACGCCGTACAGCATCCCCTTCTCGCGCCCGACCTGCTCCAGAAGGTGCACGTCCTTGTGAGGGCTGATGAGCAGTGTTGTCGTGAACACGAGTATCTGAAGCTCGGCAGCCCTCTGCGCCGCAGCGTCCAGCAGGAGCCCAAGACACAGGGGACACCGCAGGCCGCCCTCGGGCTCGTCCCAGAACTCACGGGTCGCCGCCAGCCAGCACTCGGGCTCGTACGGCCCGACGATCAGCTCGAAGCCCTCGATGCGCGCCAACTTGCGGGCCTGATCGAGGCGCAGCTCATACTCCTCCCTCGGCTGAATGTTGGGGTCATAGAAGAACCCGACTGGTTCATAGCCCTTGGCCCGCAGTCGCAGGACCGGCACCGTCGCATCCGGGGCGCAGCAGATATGCATCAACACTTGTTTCATGCCTGTATCATATCACTGTCCCCGACCTCTTCAACCAGCAGAACTCACCTGAGGGGTCAAGCGTTAACTTTTGTTGAGTGTTAACTTCTTGGCCACACATGCAATCATTCACTGAAATAAGCAAGAAGCCCCCGCTCTGGCGAGCAGGGGCTAGTCCTATACAGGTGATGGGTGCGTCAGACGAATCTCTCGCCCACAAGATCACCGAAATGGTAACACTGGTCGAATGGTAACGCTTGACCCCAGGCTAGACCCCAGGCTAATGGTGGTGATGCTCGGTCTTGTCGTCGACAGGTGAGTCCTGGGTGATATCCTTGCCTTCGCCTTCAACAGTGCCACTGCCCGTTGTCATGTGGGGCAGCTCCCCCTCGGGCTTCGCATTGCTGGACGGTCCACTCATGCGTGTCGGCATCGGTGGAGCCTCAACGAAGCCGCCGAGGACTGAGAATCCAAGGATATAGACGCCGAACAGGGTGTACTGCCCGATGACGGACAGACTGCGGCCCATCGCGTAAACCATGACGACAAAGATGACCATGATTGGGATGGTGATGAAGAAATAGAGCTTGCGGCTGACCGTCTTATGGCTGCGAGTGGACAGGAAGCGCCCCAGCAGGTTGCCCAGAAACATGACGGCAAGACCGGCGATCAGGAGAGTGAAGAAGCTTGGACCGGTACTCGTCGGGGTAGCCGGGGTTGTAGTCGTTGTCGATGCAAGTGTTGACACGGGTATCCTCCTATGGACGTGGGGCAGCCAAAGTACTGATACGATCCGCTGCCCAAGTGTGCGTTTACAAACTACCCCATCACTGTATACTCTTCGTGTGGATTATCAATGGCAACCGAAGGGACGAGCGTGAACAACCTTTGGGACAACAAGATTTTTATTGTCGCCGTCATCGCGGCCCTTGTTGCGCAGGGAATCAAGCCGCTGATCCACTACGGCGAATATCGTGAGTGGAAGTGGCAGCTCCTCTTGTCCAACGGCGGCTTCCCCAGCTCGCACAGCGCTACCGTTACCGCTCTGACGGCTATGGTGGGATTCACAGCGGGCTTCGCATCCCCCCTGTTCGCCATCTGCATGGTCTTCAGCGGTGTCGTCGTGTTCGACGCCTCCGGCGTCCGCCAGGAAGTCGGCAGACACGCGCGGACCTTGAATGCCGTTTTCGAGGAATTCAAGTTGTGGGACCGCTTCGACTACAAGCAGTTCACCGAGCTTGTCGGGCATACCTTGTTTGAAGTACTTGGAGGCATGGCGCTTGGATTGCTCACTGCGCTGCTGTCTCTTCGCATCCCATTCCTCAGACCGAGGTGAGCATATGAAGATCATCATTGGTTCCGATCACGGCGGATTTCGCCTCAAGTCGTTCCTCATCCATGCATTGACGCTCAAGGGATACGAACTCGAGGACCTCGGCACCGACAGCGGGGACCACTCCGTCGACTATCCCGACTTCGCAGCCGCGGTGGCCCGCAAGGTCGTGGCAGATCCCACCGCGGTCGGCATTGTCATCTGCGGTACCGGCATCGGCGCCAGCATCGCGGCCAACAAGATCGCGGGCGTTCGCTGCGCGCTGGTTCACGACGGTTACACGGCACGGATGGCCAAGGAACACAACAACGCCAACGTGCTAGCGCTTGGTGGTCGGACGACAGCTGAGGAGATCGCGCTCGACTGCGTCGTCACCTGGCTGAACGCGACCTATCAGGGCGGGCGTCACCAACCGCGCCTGGACAAGATCACCGCCCTCGAATGTCCTTCGGGCACAGTCAACAAGTAGCCACCGAAGAAACAAGTCTGCGGCCTTGTCAGTGAAGACCGCTCTCCTGCTCGTCGACATCCAGAGGGAATATTTCCCGGGTGGCGCCATGCCCCTCGACAGCTCCGTCGAGGCAGCTATTCAGGCCCGAAGGCTGCTTGCCCTTTTCCGGCACAACCACTTGCCCGTCGTCTTCATCCAGCACGTGTCCCTTGACCCCGAGGCGATCTCGTTCAGGCCCGGCTCCCTCGGCGTGAGCTTCACCACCAGTATCCATCCTCTGCCCGGCGAAACGGTCGTCTGCAAGCATCATCCCAACAGCTTTCGCGGGACGAATCTGCTGGAATTGGTGCGGACGGACAATGTTTCGCGTCTGGTCATCTGCGGCATGATGACGCACATGTGTATCGATGCGACGACACGCGCTGCCAGTGATTATGGGTTCGAGTGCATCGTCGCCGCTGACGCGTGCGCTACCCGGGACCTGACGTTTGCCGGAGAAACAGTGCCTGCGGCCATGGTCCAACGAGCCTTTCTGGCTGCACTGGATGGCACGTACGGCAGGGTCATAAACACCGACGAGATTGTGCCGCTGATTTGGGCCACGAGCTGACCCCTTTCCACTGTCTGCCGCTCGGCCATGATGCGACGTCCTCCCCTCGCGCCAGCCGTTCGACGCCCCATCCAGAGTTGTCGCACACGACGACTGAGGTCCTGGGGAGCTGGGTTGCAATGTCGCGGATGACCCCATGGTGCTCGCGCAGCCTCATGTCGGTGTCGCTGGCGACTGTTCTGATTATCCCAGCGGGTCCACTGTAGCAGTAAGCAGAACAACCACAGAACGCGAACTTATGATCGGCCTCTATCCTCAACACTTGCGAAGAGCACAGTCTCTGCCAGCCCGGGCGACTTGTGAGAAAGGAAGAACCGATAATCGGGCCGCACGTCGCGGATGACGGCGACGACGTCCGGCAGGTCGCGAGCAAGGTGATAGATCGAGATGGCAAGACGAGGAGCGTGCCGGAGGATCGTCTGCTGAGCGCCCTTGAGAGCGTCGACCTCCCCTCCTTCAATGTCCATCTTGATGAAGTCGACGCTCGCCAGCCTGCGCTCTGAAACGACGTCGTCCAGCGTCGTCACTTCGACTGGCATATCGCCGCCGGTGTCGAGTCTCGAACAACTTCCTGCAGTACTGATGAAACTCTCGCGGCGCGGGCTCGAGCCCGCCGCGACCGCGAGAATCTGTATCTGCCCTATACCTGTCTTTACCGCGCGCGCAACATTGCGTTCCAACAAGGCCCTGGCAGCAGGATTGGGCTCGAACGCCAGCACCCGACCGGATGGTCCCGTCTGAATCGCCAGCCAGACAGTGCTTTCCCCCTTGTATGCGCCCAGGTCGAGCACGACGTCTCCCGGCCGCACCTCGACGCGTCCTTCGAGTCGATACTGTTCGCGCACGAAGCAGTCGAGGACAGCCTCCAGGTCGGATTCGACAACAGTGTTGCCGACCGCGTACCCCCTTCCTCGCCTGTGCGGAAGGTCGTGTGGCTTCTCGAAACTCCCATCGGAGAGACCGGGCGAGGGATACAAGCTCAGGGACCCTTGGCCTGTGAACGCCGCGGCAGTCCGGACGTGGACGAACCAGTCAAATACCGACCGAGACGAATCATCGACCAGCATCGAGTAGACGTTGTCGAAGTCCTCCGGCGCCACCAGCATGGCCCGAAGCGTGGCAACACTGCGCCATTCGCCACGGCGGTCGCCTTGCGCTCGCTGCACGTCGCGGGCATACGAGGCACGTGCCACATGGAATCCTATGAACTCGAAGACGCGGTTGAAAACATGAGTGACGGTGCCAAGATGAGCCGAGCTCCCCGCGCCGCCGGTGATGAACTCGTCAAAGTGCCCGCGACAAGACGCCTCGACAAGACTCATTGCCTCGTCGACGAGAGCAACCGTGTGAGACGTGTCGTATCCTGGCAAGTGCTCCTTCATTTCTACTCTCGTCCTCCTGTCGTCCGGCCCTTCATCAAGCGTCACGCTTTGTCGCGATCGGCCACCCGTTCATGACGTTCATCATACACATTCACGTACACACAGTCAACCAGCTTGCGAAGCGTGGACAAAAGCGGCGTCCTGCGTAAGGTGATGTTCATGGAACGCATGACGGGTAATATTCCTGCGCTATCAGTGGTCATCGCTACGTGGAACAGGGCAACCATGGTGACCCAGGCCATAGAGAGTGTCCTTGCGCAACACTTCTCGGAGTTCATCGAGGTCATCGTGGTCGACGATGGCTCAGAGGATGACTCGCCCACGGTCCTGGCGGAGCTGGCACGGCGCCCACCGCCCCCCAACCGCACATTAAATGTTATCCTAAGAGACCACAGGGGCCTCACGTCGGCCATGCAGTGCGGCATCGACGCAGCCTCGGCAGACTACGTTTCTCTGCTGGACTCCGACGACCTGTGGGAACCCGACCGGGCATCGGGACTGCTCGCCGAGGAACGCCGCCTGGGCGGCAATGCCGTCGTCTATACCAACTACAGGAAGATGGACAGTGCAGGTACGCTCACGGGTACGCTTGGATTCGACCCGCGGAGCATGCCGACACAAGTTGTCGACACGCCGGCTCTGCGGCTGGATTTCCTGCGCTCCTATGTCACGTCCGTGTTCCACAGCCATGCATTTTCTGGTTCGATCAGTATCTTCCCACGTGCCATGCTTCAGGGGCGCTACACCCTTCCGGATGGAGCCGTCACGCAGGACTTCTGGCTGGCGCTGGTCGCGTATCTGCGGTACACCGTGGCGTTTCTCGACATGGCGACACTGTGGGTGCGCGAGCATGCAGGACAACATCATGCTCTCACCGACGCCAATCGCTGGCAAGGCCTGGTTGATGAACAGGTCAGGACGTATGCCGCCATAGTCGACCTGTTACGCGCCGAGGTCCCTGGGGAAACTCAGCTCATCCGCGTCATGGAGGCCCGCTGGCGGCTGACGGTCCTGCGCCGCTCGGCGCTCGAGGGCCACCGCCTCGCTTGCCTGAGCGGCACATTCGCGATGGGGAGGACGATAGCGGCATTCTCATCTCTCTGCTCGACGGCGCTGTCCAACGTCATTCTGTCAGTCAACCCACGCCTGTTCGACCGGATACGGTACCGTCGCGGGCGCCGCAGACTGAACGACCTGACCTTGTATGGACGGGAGACCCGCAATGGATGACGACGTCACCCACATGACCGTTGTGATCATCACAAAGGATCGTGCAAACGACCTCGCGGCCATCAGCCTGCCGTCGCTCGCAGCCCAGACATCCCAGAATTTCGCTATCCTGGTCTGGGACGCCAGTACAGACGATGCAACCCGAATGGCAGTTGCCGGCTTCGCCGCCGCGCATCCAGCAATGTGCGTCCGCTATGCGCGTGCTCCACGTGTGGGAACGAGTTGCCAGCGCAACGATGCACTGGACGCCTGTACGTCCGATCTTGTCCTGTATATCGACGATGACCTAGAGCTGTTTCCGACAGCCATCGCCGAACTCCTGCGTGTGTTCAAAACAGAAACGTCGGGACACCTGGCGGGGTGCCAGTGCACTCTCATCGGCAATCCTGCGCCATGGGGGCTTCCGGACCGCATCAGGCGTCTCTGGTACAAACTATGGGGTATGTGGTACGACGGAGACCGCCAGGTTGTCCGCCTGTCCGGGTTCAACACGACGCTTCGCCCCATACGTCCCGAAGCGGCCGCCGCCATGTCTTCCGGCGCACCGCCTCGAACGGACCTGGAGTGGTTGTCGGGGTGCACCATGGCATTCCGCCGCGACGTGCTCGTCCGCCACGAATTGCGGTTCGACGAGCGCCTGATGCGCTTTGGCGGCTACGGTCGAGGTGAAGACCTCCTGTTGTCGGGACTCCTTCACCTGCGGCACGGCTATGACCTTGCGTGTGCCCCCTCAGCCCTTGCCGTGCATCATACAGGTCTCGGCGGCCACGGCGCCGACGCCGGCCAGCCGGCCATGGTCGTCTACAATCATGCCCTCATCTGGAAGGAGCTGGTATCGACCAGAAGGGGTTCTCATGTCGCGCTGGCGTGGGCCAGGACTGGCCTTGCACTCCGGTACGCCGCGCCAGCCATCCTCGGACGCGGAACGGCCGAGCTCTCGTCATTCAGAACAGGACTCCGCGCCGCGCGTGAGCCGGTCGGACCACGATGATCCCTGAGACCTCCATCTCCGCCGTCATCGTGACCCGGAACCGGCCAGGACAGCTGGCAGGAATCAGTCTGCCATCGCTCGCACGCCAAATCCTCTCACCCGCCCAGATTCTCGTATGGGACGCCAGTGACGGCGAGGCGACGCGAGACGCTGCGGCCGGCTTGCAGGCGTCCATACCCTTGCTAACCTACATGCGCGCTCCCCGGCGCGGCATTCCTTCGCAGCGCAACGATGCCATCCCGCACTGCACAGGTGACATCATCCTGTTTCTCGACGACGACGCTGAGTTATGGCCGGACGCCCTGCAGCAGATCGCACTCGTCTTCGATGCGGACACCGACCATCGCATAGCCGGCTGCCAGTGCACACTCGTTGCCGGGGCCAGATGGAAGAACAAGACCGCAGGCCTGCGCTGGTTTGTCGCTCACCTCTACCGTACCATATTCGTCCTCGACACGTTCTCGCGCCACCAGGGGTTCCTGCTGTCTGGTCATACGACAGGTGCCGAGCCTCTTCCCGAGGCAGCAGCATTAGCCCAAGCTGCACAGGGGGGATGTGAACGTGGGCTGCAGTGGATGTGGGGAAACTGCATGGCATGGCGACGAGACGTGTTCGCCTTGCCTGGCATCCAATTTGACGAGGATCTGCAGCGCACGAGCCCGTATGCCTTCCTTGAGGATGTCATGCTGTCCAGGCAGGTCCTGCGCCTTACCAGGATGGAGCTGGTCCGCGCGAGGGCAGCGCTGTGCATACATCATGAGACGGGAGGGGATCGTGTAGATCTTCGAACTTTCGGCCGCATGTACGCCTTCAACTATTGGCAACTCTGGCACAAACAGGTCCCCCGTACACCTGCGTCCGTCCTTGCCTTCCTGTGGTCCCAGTGCGGCCTTCTGGTTGGGTTTGCCGCGCGTGACCTCGCCTCAGGACACTACGGCCGAGTGTGGGGCCTCATTCAGGGGTGGCGGGATATCAGACAGTGGAGACGTGAACATCCCGAAGACCAAGGGGGCTGACCGGGGGAGGTTCGCACGATTCAAGACAAGCCTTACGACAAGGGCCTGCCCACATACGAACGGCTCCTATTTCGTCCTGTCGACATCACATCGCCGGTGGTGGTGGTGAATAAACTCCGCATAGAGTGCTTCCCATCGGTCGACTATGACCGGCAGAGAGTAGTGCTCCTCGACGATGCGCCGGCCGCTCCTGCCCATGGCGGTTCTCTGATCCAGCGTAAGGGTGGCCACATGGAACATCGCGCGGGCGAGAGCCTCAGGGTCATCCGGAGGAACCAGGAAGCCGGTACTTCCATCTCGCACAATCTCGGGGATACCTCCCACATCGGTGGCGACCACGGGCAACAACGATGCTGCTGCTTCCAGCAGGACCACCCCCAGTCCCTCCCACCGCGACGGAAGAACCAGAGCATCAGCTGCTTGCATCAGATCTGGTACGTCGTCACGCGAGCCCAGGAACCGCACAACTTCCGCGCCCAGCCCCAGGGTGGACACCTGTGCCTCCAGCCTGCCCCGTTGTGAACCCTCTCCTGCGATCAGAACTGCCATACTGTTGTCCCGTACCTGCATGAGAGACAAGGCTTGCAGGAGAACGTCTATCCCTTTCGCCCACTCAAGACGGGCAGCGACAAGAAAGACGAAGCATTCCGGAAATCCGAGCGATGCCCGCAGAAGCTCGTGCCTGGTCCTGTCATTATGGAACCGACTGAGGTCGACGCCGTCGGGCACCCAACGTATCCTGCCGGCTGGTGCTGCACCGATCCGTACATAGCGTTCGACGGCTGCCCTGCTGACGTTGGTCGTCACGTCGGCTAGACCGTCGGTCAACCGGTACATCCACTCGCGCCATCGGCCTCCTTCGATAGTGTTATGCGCCGTGCAGACCAGGACCGGCATACGACAGAACAGCCGCGTCACCCTGCTCAGCAGGTTCGCATGCACCATGTGGCTGTGGACGACGTCGGGGCGAAACTCGTGAACGGCGCGAGCGAGTCGCACGACGCCCCGGAAATCAGCGACGCCCTTCCGCATGCCCAGGCTGACGACTTGGACGCCTACATCGGTCAACTCCTGGACGAAAGCCTCAGGCTCCCGCAGTGACACCACCATGACCCGTGCTCCTCGACGGGCATGTTCGCAGGCAAGGTCCTTGACCTGGGTTTCCGCGCCGGCCCGCGTCAGCCACGTCGTCACGAGCATGAGAGCTAGACGACGTTCACCGCCGCCCCCACCTGGACTCACTTCCGGCGCGTCGGCAAGAAGAACATCCTCAGGGTGTTGAGGATGACGTAGAGGTCGCTCAGGATGACCGAGCGCTGGCGGAGGTAGCTGATGTCCAGGTCCAGCTTGCGGTCCGGCGCGGTGTCGTATTGGCCACGTATCTGCGCCAGTCCCGTGATCCCAGGCTTGACAGCGGTGCGCAGGGTGAACTCCGGGTTCTCGGTCTCGATGGCTCCCGCCAGCTCAGGGCGCTCGGGGCGTGGCCCGACGACGCTCATCTCCCCGCGCAGGACATTGATGAACTGAGGTACTTCGTCCAGCCCCGTTTTGCGAAGGAAGCGCCCCACCCGCGTGATGCGCGTGTCGCCGTCCGCACTGAGGACAGCGCCAGTTTCGTTCTCTGCTCCCCGTGCCATGGTCCTGAACTTGATGGCGCTGAAACATACGCCGTGAGCTCCCAGTCTCCGCTGGCAGTAGAAGACCGGCCATCCACTTTCAACCGGAATGAGCACAGCCATGACAACGAACAGCGGCGCGAAGAACGCCAGCGCCAGCAGCGAGACGATGATGTCCAGGATGCGCTTGAAGAATGCGTCGGCAGGCTGGTAGCCCAGAGGACGCACCTCCAGCAATAGCTGATCTCCTGCAAGCAGATCAGCAGGGTTTTGCATGAGGAGGTCACCTGCGCTGGGCACGACGTATACACGCATGCCCTGGGACGCCGACCGTACCAGCAGGTCACGTCGAGTGCCTGCGTCCAGGGAGTCGTCCAGCACAACAGCAGCCGTACCGGCCGGCAACGCCGGAGTCTCGATCCCCACGGCACGCCATACAAAAGGTGTGGCAGCAAAGCCGCGGACGTCGTTCATGGTCCCGGCCAGCTGCACGGCCCGCTCCTCCGACCCCGCGACGCACGCGACGCGTACGCTGGGCAGAGCCCTAAGCTGAACACGGAACAACAGACCATTAAGGACGCTGAGACCGACGACCTGCACGAGGCCCGCCAGGCCTACCATCGTTCTGGGCAGTCCAAACTGGCGAATAGCGAACGACAGGGCGTAGGAGATGACCATGAGCAGGACGACCGTGAGCACCAGGCCCAGAAACGATTCGTAGTACCCGCCGGGTGAGTCTGCCCCAAGGTTGTACACAAAGTAGAGGATGACGAACGTCAGCAGCAGCCAGGGTAGTACATGCCCAAGCGTGACGAGGCTGTGCTGTTCGTAGGGAAACCCAAAGACGCCCCTGGCCACGTACACGAGGTAGTACGAGCCGGTGACAAGAATGAGATCAAGGAGCAGCTGCAGCGCTCCGAAGAACCGACTACGCATGGCGATCACTCTCTGCTTGCCCCACAAACCACTCCAGCGTCTGACGCAGGCCGTCCTCCAGCGCCCACAGCGGCCGCCACCCCATCTGCTCAGCCGCGAGGCCTGCGTTCAGGACCGAATCATGCACCTCGCCCGCGACCGCCTGCCCATGCTGTACCACTGCAACCGACCCGTGCAATGTGGTGCACAGTGCGACAAGGTCTTCGACGCTGGTCGAGATGCCTGTCCCGATGTTGTATATCCCAGCTGGAGATGTCATGGCCAGCAGGTTGGCACGCACGACATCCTGGACGTACACAAAGTCTCGCGTTTGCAGTCCGTCGCCATTGATGACCAGTGGATCACCATCCAGCATGCGCGTCATGAACAGGGCAACGACACCGGCCTCCTGTGCAGCATTCTGCCGGGGACCATAAACGTTGGCGTACCGCAACGTCGTGCAGGCGACGCCGAATTGACGGCCCACCCACGCAAGATACTGCTCAGCCGCGTACTTGGCGACCCCATATGGAGACAAGGGCCGGATGGGCGACCGTTCGTCGACGGGAGTGTGCACTTCACCATACAGCGCCCCTCCCGTCGATGCAAAGATGAGACGCCCCGCACCATGCCTCGCCCCTGCGCTGAAGGTGTTCAGCGAGCCAAGCACGTTCGTGGATGCATCCTGCACGGGGTCGTCGATCGAACGCCGGACGTCGACGCGGCCGGCAAATGCCATGACGACGTCGGGTCTGGCCCTCTGCACAACTCCGTCCAGAGCGACCAAATCCCTGACATCCACCTGTTCCAGGACAGCCGCGTCGTTCACGTTGGTACGCACGCCCGTCGAGAGGTCGTCAACCACCGTTATGGCATGGCCCGCCTCCAGCAGCGCATCCACCGTGTGTGAACCGATAAACCCCGCCCCGCCCGTCACGAGGACATTCATCCAACCTCCTTATCCAGCTGGCCGACATAAATGCGCCTCATCACCTCGATGACCCTGTTCTGGCTGAACTCGCGCATCACGCGATCTCTGCCTGCAGCTCCCATGTCCCGCCGCTTGGCTTCATCGCGGGCCAGCTCCAGAAGCCGCGAGCACATCCCTTCGACGTCACAGAAGGGAAGAAGAAAACCTGTCTCCCCGTCGACCACCAGGTCACGGCACCCGCGGATATCCCAGGTGATCACCGGCAGCCCGCATGCCATGCCTTCCAGGACATTGCGCGGCAATCCTTCCTGGCTCGCCGTCGACACGACGGCGTCACAGGCGGCGAGGAACGACGGCACATCTTCCTGCCACCCTGGGAACAGCACCATGCCCTTGAGCCCGTGGGCCGCTGCGTCCTGCTGTATGCTGCGCTCCAGAGGACCCTCGCCTGCCATCAGGAAGCGGATATCCGGCTGAGAGACGGCAAGACGGCGAGCCACGTCCAGGACGTCTCCGGGACGCTTGCGACGGGTGAACTCGCCGACCCAACCTACGACGAACCTTGCCCCGGTGACGCCAAGCTGCACCCTCGAGCGCCCGCGCACGCCGGGATCTGCCGGCACAAATGCCCCGGTATCGACGCCGACGCCAGGCACATACTCGATATCGAGACTCGGCCGTGCGAGCAGAGCATGCGCCGCCGCCGCGTCCTCGTGATTGATGACGATGAGCACGTCGGTCCAGCGTCCGGCCACCTTCTCGATCATGGTGTACACACGATTGGCCATGGGTCTGCCCAGCGGATGAAAGTGAAACCCATGTGCCGTATACATGACGCTCGGGACACCGGCACGGTGCGCGGCATACCTGCCGATGAATCCTGCGATGGGTGTATGCACGTGCACGAGGGCATAGCGTCGCTCCCGCATCAGCCGCGTGAGCTGACCGGTGATCCCCAGCAGATGTGGGTCGAGCGGGTTCTTGGTGAAGGCAAACGGGATCACGTGGAACCCCGCCGATTCGATGCGCGCGGCGAATCCTGATGGTCCAGCCGCCGCCTCGACCTCATATCCCATCTCACTAAGCAGGCGCATGAACGGCAGGTGGAAGTAGTAGAGATGGCTGTCCACGGTAGCCACGAAGAGAATGCGAGGGCAGTCAGCCATGGCCCAGTCCTGCAAACCTGTGCTCACCCTGTGCCGCGATCATCATGCCGTCGTCCTTTGGGAAAGGCAGTGTGGGTGTTGGTCGTATCGCGTCTGTCGGAGTCCGTTCAATGCTCTGCCCCTCGTGTGCGGCATCAGAAGCGCTCAGGGAGCCGTGAGGACCAGTGGGTCACTCTCGGCCCAGAACACCCAGGGATCGTCCATGCCGGCCAGCGCCACGGGCGCCATGGCGTAGAGGCGCAGCTGGAAGGATCCGTCCTGCACGGTCTGCGGTATGGATGCCTGAACAGTGCGCTTTCCTGGCGCGATACCCTCGGCGAGGATGACGTCATCCGTGCCTGGTCGCACCAGGACCAGCCTGTACGACTCGGCGACCTGCTTGCCGCTGGTTGTCCACGCCACGTCGGCCTGCCGCCCGTCGACAGTGGCACGGTCTAGCTTGATGGTTAGTCCGAAGGCCGAGAACGCCGACTTGGCGCTCGCAGAGTCAGGTTCCCTCTGTACAAGCTCGAACGCTGCCCGCGCAGCTCCCGCAGTGTTTCCCTTCGCCTTGTAGAGACTGCCCAGGATGCCCAGCGCCTGCACGTCGGCCACGTTCCCTTCTACGGCCTTCCAGTAGTCTGCGATCGCTTCGGGTATCTTCCCCTTGGACTCCTGGATGCGCCCCAGCACCAGCCACGCCTCGTAGTAGCTCTTGTCGACGGCAAACGCCTGGTCCAGCGCCTGCAGTGCCTTCGTGTCGTTCTGGTAGAGCAAGTGGTATGCCCATGCGAGACTCGTGAATGTACCGGGGTCGCCTGGATCGATGCGTGTCAGGTTCTCGTACACCGTGACGCTTTCCGTATCGCCTTGCGTCAGAAGGTATCTCGCCTGCTCGATCTGGTACTCGATGTACCAGCGGTTCAAGGCAACGGCACGGTCAAAACCGTCGCGAATCGCCTGATCGATCGACGGCACGCTCCCGCTCGCGGCCAGCGCGATGTTCGCTTCGGCATAGAGATATGAATACTCGGAGCTCAGGGGATTGAGATGCTCGGCACCGGCAAAGAGGTGTGCGGCGTCGACAGTGTTGCTCTCAGACAGGGAGACGCCCTTGTCGGCCATCAGGGTCGCCGTGGCCGCCACAACCGCCACTGCAATACACAGGGACATACCCGCGATCACCAGGGAACGCCAGCTCATGCGTGGCTTGCCTTCGCGTTTCGACGTCGCATGGACCGAGGAAGACACGCGTCTCCATGGCCTCAGCAGCCAGACGCTTCGACGCGCCAGTGCCGACGTTGCCACGCCGCAGAACACTGCCACCATCAGCGGCAGAAAATACGACTGGAAATCCCAGTCCAGCATCGCGTGGACGACGACGCCGGTAATGCCAAACGCAGCGCCCACCATGAGCGGGTCTCGCCCAGCGTCGTCCACGGCGGCGATCCACGTCAGCGCCAGGACAGCCAGCACGAGCAAGGCCTGGGCCATCAGCCCGCTCACTCCGGTTTCCGTCAGCCACAGCATGGCCTGCGAGTGAGGGTCGGCGGCGAAAAAGTTGGTACTCCGGAACCGGAAATAGGCGCTCGAGTACGTCCCCGGTCCACTGCCGAATACCGGATAGGCAGCACTGTAGTGCAGCGCGTCCCGGATCATCGCGATACGGCCGGCGATGCCCGACGTCTCTGCATCAGTATTCCGGACCTCTGCACCGATCCCACTGAAGCGCTCTCCGACCTGGGCAACGGACGACGAACTGACCGAAATGGGCAACAGCATTGACGCTATTGCCACGACCAGAACCAGGCAGGTAACGATAACGGCGCGCATGCGCACGAACGCACCCCTCGCAGCCAAGCGCAGGCCCAGAACAAGCATTGCTAGGAGCAGCAAGCCCAGGACGATGTATCCCCACCGGGAGGCCGCTAACTCCATAGCAACCAGTGGGGCAATAAGCCCGACCAACGCCGCGGTGCCTCTCCGCCCACCATGCCACGCGAGTGTAACTCCCAGTGCTATCGGAACCAGCATGAATGCGGCAAAGGAGTTGGCATACCCGAAGAACGCGCTGAGACGGTTTGCGGCTGTCGCCAGCGTCCGCACCGCATAGCTCCCCAGCCAGCTCTTCGGCCAGCGCATACCCACGACGTACAGGATCGAACCGGCGCCGGCCACGGCAACACTCCACCAGTAGAACGCGACCAGCAAGCGGTCTCGGACGGCTTCTCGGTCAACGAGAGTCGCGCCTAGCAGGAACGCCTCGACCAAGGCCAAATCCTTCAGGAGTTCCTTGATGCTTGCCCAGTGGTAGACCGACAGGACGGCAGCAATGACCAGGACGACACCGTCCACTGCCGCCAGGAGCCCCAGCCTCGTGCCTGCAAGCGCACAGACTCCGCTCCAGTCTCCCACGGTGAGTACAAGTCCCAGGCAGAGCACGACGGCCACCGCAACGAGCTGGCTAGACTCGTGAAACAGAGCGCCGTCGCTGACAAGAGCGACGCTGGCAGCGATCAGCAAAGCAGTCGGCCCCACCCAGCCAATCCACGGCCGAAACACACGCCCGTGCTTGGCCACCCTTCGTCCTAGAGTGATCTTCGCCTGCCTCGTCACGCCCGTATGCTCCTTGTCTATCTGCTGCCGTTTACCAGCTGACCTCAAAGGCGGCTAATTACCAGCTGTTCCCAACGAAAGAAGGGGATAGGTAAGATGCACGGTCGTGCCGACCTCGACAGTCAAGGTTGCCGTGTAGTCCATGTATCCGGACAGGCTGAGCGTAATAGTAACCTCCTTGCCGGGCAGCGTCAGCGACACGGGTGTGACGCCCTTATCGGTTCCGTTGACGACCACGTGGGCACCTGGGGGGACACTGGTCAGGACGACGATTCCGGTCGTTGGTTTGACGGCGGGGGACGGCGTCGGCGTTACAACGACCGGTGCCGACGAGGGTCGGACATACTCGCCGGACACCCACCCGGTCAATCCCGCCTTGCCATCGGCGTCATAACAGCGCACATACCACCACGGCGTCGTTTCGATAAGCGTCGGCCCGGACAACACTCGAGCGCGTTCCGTGACCAGAAGGTACCCCAGGACAGACGTGTCCGTCCCTGCTCCGCTGCGCACGCGCAGCAGGTCAGTCGCCACCACCCACAGCCCCGTTTTCACTCCATAGGTGACGATCACTGGCGGCGTCGTTGTTGCAGGTTTGACCACAACGGGTGAAGTAGCCGGGGGTACTTTAGGGGTCACCGTAACTGCTGACGGTGTGGAAACCGCATCATTGCCAGGAAGGCTCACGGACGGCGTCGAAGGAGTGGTCACCGTGGGTGACTCATTCGCCGCAATACCCGCCCGCTTCCCGTGCTGGACGGCTATGACTGTGGCCGCTATCGCCACCACCACGACCGCGGTGACAACGGCGACAAGACGCAACCGCCGTAGTTTTCCTTGAGCGGGCTGGTCGGACTGCAGCGATAGAACTCTCACGGATTGGTCGTCCACAGAAACGGTCTGCACTTGTGCATCGTCGGACACACCACTCTCGGGGGTCCCTGCTTCTACTGGTACCAATGGTGTGGATGGGGTCAGGGGTTTGGGTGCATCCACAACCTCCAGTCTGCCGGTCTTGACATTCCCTGGTGCAAAAGGTGCCACCCACTCATCAACAACCTGAAACGTCGGCGCCAATAAGTAGTGCAGGTGGGGCAGGCGTCCCTGAGGCATGTGTTCTTCCATCCACCCCATGATCATGTCACGCCGTCCCATATCCAGGACCTCTTCGTCGTCGATGGTAGTGACCTGTACTGTTTCGGCCCCCGCAGGTCCGGCCATGACTGCCACGGTCCTACCATCCACACGCATCTGCAACCCACAGATAGACGGTGCCACAATGTGCAGCCGCAGGTGCTCTCCACACAGGTCTATACTCCACAGGCCCAAGTCACCGCTCTCGACCGGGGCCACGATCCACAGATGCTCAGGAGTGGCCGCAACGTCCACGATGCGTACAAACGAAGCGGTCAGAACAGTCCGGGCCCCGTCCGTCACATCGGCCACAACCCATGTGCTGTCGGACTTGCCTGCAACCAGCACGCGGTTGCCCACGAAACTGAGCCAGCACACGTCTTCCCATGGTTCACCCTGCTCGGTCGATGCACCAGTGGCAGTATCCACCAGCTGGATATGAATGCCGTCCCCGTGCTCGGATACGGCACACAACAGAGAGCCGGACGCAGTCCAGGGGACGGTTCCCAGCATGACGCGCTCGCCCGACACGAGAGGTCCCTCGCGCCCGTCCGTCGTGACGACGAGAGCGACCTGCGCGTCTCCGCGTTCGAGACCGACCACAGCTACTGCGTCGCCCGCAGGTGACCAGCGCGGGACGCCCGGTAACGCGATGGGGCCTGTGACCGGCGTGACATCAGGGTCATCATTGCCTGCCATGAACAACGAGAAGACCGGCAGCGTACTCTGTGCCTGGCTGCCGTCCATCGATAACACACCCACTGATGGGTCTTCCGCTACTATACAAAGCTGTTTCGCAGCCGGCGACCATGCCATGCCATACACGTGCGTGAAGGCACTGGCCAGTGTCCGGACGACAGGACCCGGCAGAGCCACTATGCTGACATGCCGCTCAACTCCGCTGACAGCAACAAACGCGCTATGCTGCCCGTCAGGAGACGCTTGCGGGCGCGCAAGTGGATCAAGGTCGAACGCCTCGGACTTGTCCTTGAGCACGATCTGCCACGCGTCTCGCCCGTTGTCGCGGCAGAACACATCGCGCCCCACAGTGCAGAGAAGTCCTGCAGCAACTGCCTGTACTCCACTTTCTTTCTTATCACTGACCATCATACACGCCTCCCTCAAACCACAGGAACCAAGGAGACCGTCTCCACTACGTTGTTATCATACCGGTTTCCGGACGATAATCAACGCCCCCTTGTCATTCCGTCATCCCCCCGAGCACTTTTGTTCAAGACCCCTGAGCACTTTTTTCCCATGCGAGGGGCGCTTCTGAGGGGCACTCCCCGCGAAGATGGAAACCCACCCTTGTCCTTGCCTTTGGTCTGTCATTCCCGCGTAGGCGGGAATCCAGTCATGTCATGACGCATGGGTCCCCGCCTTCGCGGGGACGACGAGAAAATGGCCTCTTCTCTCCGCTATTCTCACGGTGCTCCGTCATTCCGGCAACCTGCCCTCGACCAACAGGATGGCTCGCCTGAGGTCATCCATGCCCTGCTTGAAGCGCTTGACGGCCGTCGTTACCGAGCAGTGGCGTTCCTTGGCGATGGCCGGCCACGTGCGGTCGCGCCAGAAGCGGTCCCGGATGATGGCAGCTCTCCCCCTGTCGACCATGGTAAGGCCGAGGGTGACGCGTCCCGTGATGTCCAAGCTCGTCCGGTGTGGTGTGAGGTCGCTCATTGCTCCTCCTGGGGCGAGAGGAAGGCTTCGCCGGTCCCGGCAGTGAACCATGGCGACGTCCCCGCTGTGCCAAGGTGGGTGGGTGCATGGCCTTCATGATCGCACCAGTGCAGCATGGTACGTCTCGCGACCGTATTGCCGATGCGCAGCTGCTCGCTCAGTGGGCGGCCCTGGTACCGGCCACAGCAGGACCAGAGAGCATACCCAGCGATCTGGATCAGGTCGTCGGCGTCTAGTCCCCACGTTCGCGCGTAGTTGCGCGCCATGCCAGCGATGACAGGGCGCAGACCATCATACAGTGGTACAAACCAGGCATCATTTTGTTTCACACAAACCCTCCTCAATGTGCATTATTTTACACAATCTGTGAACAACGCAAGTCACGAAAACATTTTCACGTGTGTACTTTCTGCGCTGTCGTGTATAATATGATAGACACCACCAAGGTGAAGCGCTGCAGGACAGTGCTGGTGTGGTGTTGCATGGCAGGGGCCCCAGTTCACGGCATGGCTTGCCACGATGTAGGCGCATGTGGTTCTTCATTCAATGTGAAAGGAGCAGATGATGGGGTTCAAGGAGAACGTTCAGACACTGCTTGCACAACGTGGCTGGAGTCAGCGAGAGCTGGCTGCGGCTGCTGGCATCTCCCCTGGCGCTGTCGGAGACATCCTCGAGGGGGAGTCATCCAACCTGCGGACCGTCACGAAGGTGGCCGCCGCGTTTGGCATCGAGGTGGGCGACCTCATGCGAGAGGAGAAGCCCATGGAGCCCCGGAACGAACTGGACGTGGCACTGCGTCACCAGGGAGACCTATCCCCCACCGACATCCAGGCAGTGCATGCCTTCATCTCGTACATCCGGGGCGCCCGGTCGACCCGGGGCAAGCGTGGCCAGTAGAACTTGCCTCTCGCCGCGCCTGATGGCGTATGCTGAGCTCGTGCGCGAGCACTTTCCCCGAGTCATCGCGGGGACAACCGTCGCCGACTTGGACACCCTAGCCGACGATCTGTGCACGTCTCTCGACGACTTTCCCCTGACGACGGGCGTACTGGGCTGCACGGTGTTTGAGCATGGTGAAGCTTACACCGCCATCCAGGAGGGTCTGCGGCGCGACGAGCCGACGCGTTACCGCTTCACCCTGGCGCACGAGCTCAGCGAGATCCTCTTGCGTCGCTACCTGGGTGCCCTGCCCGACCAGTGCCGGCGCGAGCGTATCTGTGACGCCTTCGCGGCCGAACTCCTGCTCCCACATGCAATGGTCCTTGCCAGCGTCGGCGTTCTCATCGAGTCCCATGCCGGCGGTCCAGGGCCATCCAACGTAACGCTCGACCAGCTGGCCCGGCATATAGCATCCATCTATGACGTGTCCCTCACGGCAGCACGCATTTCGGTTGCCGAGTGTCTCACGAAGGGATGATGATTGTCATTCGCGCGAAGGCGGGGATCCATTCCTTGATCTGTCATTCCCGGTCGGTTCGGTCATTCCCGCGTAGGCGGGAATCCATCCTTTGCGCTTGTCTACGCACCACCGTCGCTTAGTTCTCAGCTGACCCCATATCGGCACAGCCTATTCCGCTCTTCCTATGGCTACAATTCGCTAATGATGTTACACTAGTGTGCCCAAGCAGTGACGTCACCGTTTCGATAGCTGATGCTGAACGTGAGGAGGAAGATAATGCCGAACAAGCGGAAGCATGACTTGATAGAACAGGGCAAGAGCTCCTCACCGATCGTCGGCGCTCGTGGTGGCGAGATCATCCTGTACAATGCTCCCGACGGTACAGCAAAACTGGAAGTGCAGCTTGAGCGAGACACAATCTGGTTGAGCCAACAGCAGATGGCGCTGCTGTTCGACACGGAACGCAGTGTGCTTGGCAAGCATTTGACGAACATCTTTCACTCAGGTGAACTGGACCGCGAAAGCAATGTGCAAAAAATGCACGTTGCTGGTGCCGACCGACCAGTGTCCTTCTACGACCTGGACGTCGTGATCTCTGTCGGCTATCGCGTCAACTCAAAACGTGGCACGCAGTTCCGCATCTGGGCTACGAATGTGCTACGCGAACACCTCCTCAAAGGCTACACTATCAACGAGCGACGCTTGCAGGAACTCAACCAGGCCATCCGGCTGGTCGTCGATGTGACCAATCGGCGAGAGCTGACGGGAGATGAGGCGATGGCGCTGCTGCGTATTGTGGGTGAATACAGCTTCGCGCTCGACTTGCTGGATGATTACGACTATCAGCGCGTGGCAGCTCCTGGTGCTGGCGCCACGGTCACACATGCTCTCAACTACGACGAAGCAGTGCGTATCGTGGGGCATCTGCGCGGACGCTTTGGTGGTTCGGAGCTGTTTGGACGGGAGAAAGACGATAGTCTCCAGAGCACACTGGGTGCAGTCATGCAGACTTGGGGTGGAGTCGATCTGTACCCGGACGTCGAGGTAAAGGCTGCCAACCTGTTGTACCTTGTGGTAAAGAACCACGCATTCTTTGATGGAAACAAGCGCATCGCGGCCGCGCTGTTCCTGTGGTTCCTCGACAAAAACAATGCCCTGTACGATGCATCCGGCGAACGTCGGTTCTCCGATGCCGCCCTTGTGGCAACGACACTGTTGATTGCAGAAAGCAAGCCCAGCGAGAAAGATGTCATCGTGCGCATCGTGACGCACCTGCTCACCGAACGGCCAAAAGAGATAGTCTCATGACAACTGGCGCTAGGAAGATGTCTGGGCGTTTTTAGGTCAGAAGCTTTGGATGTCTACCTGTCAGAAATTGAACCCCTCATGTTGGTAATTGCATCCCGAAATCGCTGGGTACTCCCAGAGTTTAAGGGGAAAACAACGGGCGTACTGAGTTCGGTCCTTCCCGCGCAGGCGGGAAGCCATCCTTTGTTCTTCTCAATGTACCACTACGTGCCTACCTACCAGCTGACCCCAAAGGCTGGACAGCTTGGAGGCACGCCGCTATACTATTCCGCTATACTATTTAAGTTGTCTTTGGGGTTATTATCTTCAGTATCTTCAGGAGCATCTCGAGAAGTGGAGGCACCACCGTGTTGTCCGAGAACGCCCAGAAAACGAGAACGTCGCGCCGATCGTCGCTGACCCGTCTCCTCCACAAGCAGTCGGTGGCCCAGGCCGCGGTGCTCATCGCCGTGATCGGGTTCCTCAGCAAATTTGTCGGCTTTGCCCGCGAGGTTGTCATTGCCCGCCAGTTCGGCGCCACCGGCCAGACAGACGCCTTTCTCGTCGGCATGATGGTCCCCAGCCTGGTGCTCGGCCTCTTCGCCGGAGGGCTGGGCACGCTCATCGTGCCCTGGTATCTGGGCCACAAGAGGGAGGACCCGGAACGCGCCCGCCTGCTGGTCGATCAGGTGGCGCTCGTGTGGGGTATCGTCTTCGCGCTCGTCTGCGTCGGTGTGTGGGCCTTTGCCCCCCAGCTGGTGCACATCTTTGCCCGCGGCTTCGTGGGCGCTCGCTACACGCTGGCCGTCCTGGTGACCCGCCTGCTGGTCCCCATGGGCTTCATGAACATCATGACTGGCCTCTGCACAGGCCTCCTGCAGGCCGAGGGCAGCTTTCTCGTCGCACTCATGTGGTCCTTTCTGGGCAACACCGCCATCGTCGCCTGCCTGCTCATATTCTCGTCCCGCCTGGGCATTCATTCGTGGACGCTGGGCCAGACACTGATGGCCGTCATGATTTTCGTCCCCTTGGTTATCCTGCTGGCAGGCAAGAGGTACGGCTTCTTCCGCCGTTTCGACGTTCGACATATGGATTGGCCCGCCATCCTGCAGTTTGCCGCCCTGCTCATGCCGCTGGTGCTCGCGGGTGGCGTGGGCACCCTCAATGTCATGGTGGACCGCTGGGTCGCCTCACGGCTACCGGAGGGAGCCATCGCCGCCCTCAGCTTCTCAGGTCGCGTCTGGACTATCCCCATCAGCCTGCTAGCTGGCCCCATCGCCACGGCGACCTTTCCTGCGTTCTCGGCCATGGCTACAGACGGATCGGCCCTGCACGCCATGGACGACAAGGTGAGGCGCACCGTAGCCTTTCTCGCGTACATCGTCATCCCATCGTCCGTGGGCATCATCGTCCTAGCAACGCCCATCACCCGCCTGCTGTTCCAGCGGGGGGCCTTCGACGCCACCGCGACCACCATCACGGCCTCCTGTGTCCAGATGTACGCTCTGGGCCTCGTGTTTCAGGCAGTAGCGCCCATCCTAGCCAAGGTCTTCTATGCGTTCAAGAACACAGTGACGCCCCTGCTCATCGGTCTGGGCATCGTGGGAGCTAACATGGCCGGCAACATTATCCTCAGCAGGTACCTGGGGGCCGCGGGGATCGCCCTCGCCACGTCCATCACGGTCATGCTAGGTACGTTCATCTACGCACTCCTTCTGCGCCGCTACTTCAGCACGGGGAACCACGTTGCCCCGGGTTACCCGCTCTGGACCCAGATGCTCAAGACCCTGCTGGCGACCGTCCCCGTCGGATTTATCGCCTGGCTGAGCCTCAGGTGGCTGAGCCCGGTCACGGCATTCGTCCCTCTGCTCGTCCGCACCATAACCGTCTGCCTCGTCGCCGCCCTCGGCTACGCGGTTTGCAGTACCGCCCTGCACCTCGACGGTTGGTGGGCCATCGTCGATCGATTCAAAGGCCTGATGTATCGACTGCGGCGCAGGTAACCCTTTGGGGTCACTTGGTAAATAGACCACGCAGTGGTAACTTCGCCGTCCTCCCGGCAAAGTTCCGTCATTTCCCCGAGCCCTTTTGTCCCTCGCATCCTTTTGTCCAAGATGCGAGGTGTTCTTCAAGGCCCCCGAGCACTTTTTTCCCATGCGAGGAGCGCTTCTGAGGGGTGCTTCTCCACGAAGGCGGGAATCCATCCTGTCCCCTTGCGACGGGCAACTCTCGGTCTCAGGTGCTGAACTTACCACTTTGGGCTGGAATTACCAGCTGACCCTAATCGCACTATACTATCGCTTGACAATACTAACATATAACGTTACTATACTGCCATGATCGATTCCTTTGGCGACAAGGAAACTGAGAAGATCTGGCACCAGGTGGTTTCCACAAAGCTGCCGTCGGACATACAACAGACTGCTCTGCGAAAACTCCAGACCATCGACGCTGCGAAGTCGACGCGTGACCTGGCAGCTCCTCCAGGGAACCAGTTGGAGAAGCTCACGGGGGACAGGAAAGGGCAGCTGAGTATCCGGATCAACGACAAGTGGAGAGTGTGCTTTTGCTTCAAAGACGGGCATGCCACCGATGTTTCGATTGTTGACTATCACTGAAAGGAGAGACGCGCACATGAAGAGACTGCAGTTAGCTACTCCTGGAGAGATTCTGAATGAGGAATTCCTCAAGCCGTATCACATTAGCTCATACCGGCTCGCGCTGGATACTGGGATGTCTCAGACACGTGTTTCGGAGATTGTGAGGGGCAAGCGCAGCGTCACGCCAGAAACCGCGATGCGTCTTGCACGCTATTTCGGAACATCTGTTGACTTTTGGCTGAACCTCCAGATGCACTATGATCTCTGCACCATAGACGACACCACCGCTAAACAGATAGGGAAAATTCAGACGCTCAAGTCCATTCTTGGATCCACAAAGAACGGTTCTGAGACTGATACAGCAGATCCACAGAGGGTGCAGCATCCCACTCTTCGACCAGTATAGCAATTGCATTCAGCTGATAGGCCAAGCCCCCATCCCCCTGCGGTCTCCGCTCTGACAGGCCTATGCAGTCATGTTCTGCGACCTGACGCTACTTGCGTTATTCTTGTAGCATAATTCCGCACCAAGGACGCGACTTCCGCAATGAGTCAGTATTTGCGGAGTCTTCCTCCGCAAAACTTCACTTGCGTCGCCGTCCGTTCCTTGCCCTGTCCTTCCCGCTGGGCTGTGTCATTCGCACAGAGGTAGGAATCCATCCTGTCATTCGTCATTCCCCCGAGCACTTTTGTCCAAGGCCCCCGAGCACTTTTTTCCCATGCGAGGGGCGCTTCTGAGGGACACTTCTCCGCGAAGGCCGGAATCCATTCTTTGCCCTTGTCAGCCCTCGTCTACGGGATGTTGATCGACGGATCGATGGCGTGCAGTGCGGCCCGCATGGCATTGGCGTCATGACTGCGCGCAGCGTCCAACAGGGCGTCGACGGCTGGGCGAAGCACGGCTAGCTCAGTGCGCACAGGATACTCGACACGCATGATGCTCTCGAACGCCGTCGGCACGACGTGTTCAGCAGACGACCACAACTCCTCGGTCATCTTCTCGTTGCCGCGGTTGCCGGTGATGACGATGCTGGCGTCCCGCCCGACCTCCAGACCTGCAAGCTTGATGTAGCTGCGAGCCAGGTCGAGGATCCGGATGGGCTCGCCCATGCGCAGGACAAAGATGTCCCTCCCCTGCGTCAGTGCGCCGGCCTGGAGAACGAGTTGCACCGCTTCGGGGATGAGCATGAAGAAGCGCTCCATGTTGGGGTCGGTTACGCGCAGTGTCCTGGTCTCCTGCAGCTGCTTCTGGAAGGCTTCTGTGACGCTGCCCTCGCTGCCAAGTACATTCCCGAATCGGACGCTGGTCGCCCGCATGCGCCCGCGTCCATCATTCACCTGGGCCACGAGTTCTGCGATGCGCTTGCTTGCACCCATGAAGTTGACAGGGTTGACCGCCTTGTCGGTGGAGATGTTGACGAAGCGCTCTGCCCCATGCGACACGGCCAGCCGCAAGAGCGTGCGCGTCCCTCCAACGTTGTTGAGGATGGCTTCCTCCGGGTTCTGTTCCATCAGCGGTACGTGCTTGTGTGCCGCGGCATGGAAGATGATATCGGGCTGGTACGTGCCGAACAGCCAGGTCATGCGGGCTTCATCACGCATGTCCCCGATGACAGGTACAGCACACGTCACCCCCTCATGCTCCTGCAGCTCGCGGTTGATGCGGAAGATGCGGTTCTCTCCCCTGCCCAGCATGATCAGCTGCGACGGGTTCAACCGCGCCACCTGCCGCACGATCTCGGAGCCAATGGAACCTCCTGCTCCTGTCACTAAGATGCACTTGCCCTCTACATAGTCCCGCACCGGCCCCAGGTCCGTGGATGCCGGTGTCCTGGTCAGCAGGTCGTCCAGCTGGATCGGACGCATCTCTTCCACATGGATGGATCCGTCCACGAGCTCCCACAGGCCCGGAAGAGTCCGTACCTGAACCTCGGTGTCAGCCAGGTTCGACAGCACGGCGCGCGTGACGGCTGCAGCGTGTGACGGGATGGCGATGACCGCCAGGGTAGCGCCGGTCCGCCGTGCCGCGTCGGCAATCGTGGCGACGGGGCCCAGCACGCGCACGCCACGCACGGTACATCCCCGCTTGGATGGATCGTCGTCGATCAAGCCAACCGCGCTGCCCAGCTGAGGGTGTGCCTCAAACTCGCGGAGGACCTTATCCCCAGCGTCCCCCGCCCCCACAATCAACACGCGTGAGCACGCCCTCGCCTGCTGAGCAGGGACGCCCTTGTGTTCCTGCAGAGCAAGGCGTTCATACCACCATCGCGTAGCCGCACGCACACCTGCCATGAGCAGGAAACTGAGCACTGCAGACGCCGCAAAGGCCCCTCGCGACCATGGCACCTCTCCGCGCATAACCATAAGCAGTGGCAGGGCCGAGACCTTTGTGACTGAGACGACGAGAGCTGCACGCTCCACGTCCCGCAGGCTGGCATACGACCACAGCGCGAATGGCGTTTGCAGGAGGACGGAAACCGCGACAAACACCAGGTTCTCCACAAACCCTGGGAATCTCAGTGTGTAGACAAGTGACCATGGCGCTACACGAAAGTCGAGTCGTACTAGGACCGCAACGACCGTGGCAAGGTTGAACAAGGTCAAGTCCACAGCCAGCCGTCCCACGACACCCATCCACCCGATCTTTCGGTTCCGCCGCAAAGCCATCATATCCTCCTCTTGGCTCTTGCCTGTACGTACCAGTATAGGATTGAGAGCACAATTACCACCCCTGTGAGCACCTCAACAACGGGACCACGGCCCCACCGACTCGAAACGAGCAGCAGTATGCTGATACCCGACTGAATGCCAGCATACGTGACTGCAACCGCTGAGTGTGCCCAGCCGAGTTCGTTGACCAGGCGCTGATAGGCGTGCACCCGATGAGCTTCAAACAATCGTTCATGCCCGCGCAGACGAGAAACAAGCGTCAACCCGGCATCCACATAGAAGACGGTCATCGACCCCAGAGCACACAAGCCCCACAGCGGTTGTTCGATCCACAGTTGCAGAGCCAACAGTGCTGCGGTGAATCCTAGAAATGTACTACAAACATCCCCCATGAACACCCGTGCTTTGCATCGCAGATTAAGTGGGAGGAATCCGCAGCATGCGGCAGCGATGATGAGTGCAACTCTGCCGATCTCGATGTCCTTGGCAAAGGTCAGGGATAGCGCAGCGAGTGTGCCAAACACCACAACTCCCATGAGCCCGGCCATGCCATTCGACCCGTCCATGAAGTTGTAGACGTTGGCTGTACCAATGAGAATCAGGACAAACAAGATTGCTGTGACTCCTGCGGCCACGACCGCCAGGCCTGTCTGTCTCAGCAGCCACACTACGCTAGTACCTGCCAGCACACATTGCGCTGCAAGCCGCACGCGAGAATCAACATGCCACCGGTCGTCGACGAGACCCAATACTGCGATTCCAGACATCGGCAGCCAGCCTGCCACGGGCCATTCACAAGCAATCGCAGCGGCAATGCCGGCCACAGCAATGCCGATTCCCCCTGCCCGTGGTGTCATCTCGGTATGACTGCTGCGCTCAGATGGACGGTCAAGCACCTTCAGCGCACGTCCCCAGCGACTCACTACATAAGCCCCGACCAGGCTAACGAGTGCCGCGGTAACCAACAAAAAGGCCCACGTATGATTGGCGGACGAAATCATGCTCTCACGGTAGCTTGGAAAGTACATCAACAAAGGCAGACACGCACTGGGCACGGGAATAATTGGTCTCCGCTGCCCTGAGAGCGTTCTGCGCCAGCCGGTTCCTCAGTCTGCTATCCGAGTGAAGTCGCTGCACGGCCTCAGCGAACTGACCCGGAGACTCGCACACCAAGCCGCTGCCCGTCCCCTCAACCATCTCGCCAAGGTCACTGCCTTGTTCAGCCAGGCAGATAGTGGGCAGACCGGCAGCCATGTAAGTGCTGATTTTGCTTGGCACGGCCATTCCCCTGAGACGTGGATGCAATGACACCAGACCACAACCAGCCAGCTTAAGAAGACTGGAGTACCGTGTTCCGGTCTGGAAAGGTACGACCCTCAGATTCGGAATGGTCCCATTCGTCTCCTCGCTACTCAGTCGGTCGTACTGACCGCCCCCTCCGGCGAAGCAAAACAGAACGTCTGTCATATGACTGCATGCTGCCAAGCACAGGACAAGCAGGTCCGCATCCTGAGCAAATCCGAAGTTTCCGGCATACAACACCAGAAAGCGGCCGCCCAACCCGAGAGAACGCTGCCAGTAGTCAATGCCGTCGGCGTCAACCACGCTGGAAGTCTCTGTCTTGGAGGCCCAATTGGGAATCACCCGCACCCGGTCGGGTGACAGTTCATAGTCTGCGCAAAGCAGCCGTTTCATGTCATCTCCGATCGTCACGACAGCGTCGGCGGCACGCAGAGAGACCCGATTGAGCGATTTCATAGCGCGAGCAGCTAGTGAGTGCTCGCGTAACTTGCCGACAGCAAGAGCATTCTCGGGGAAGAGATCATGCACGAGAGCAACATAGCCTGCAGCGCGTCTACGCTTGAACAACCACCCTATCGATAACGCAGGCGCGGGGTTGGTGACGACAAGAATGCGTTGGAATTTCCGCCGCCAGAACGGCACGCGCACCAAACACTGGAGCATGAACCATGCCCAACTTGCAGTGCGACCCACGCCTGAATGACGACTAACCATCAGTTCGGACAGGCGAGTTACGACGACGCCATGCCAGCTCTCTCCTGATATGACATGCTCATGCCCTAGATAGGAGGGTTGCCCGCACACCACGTCAACACCGATTCCCTTCTTGACAAGGTCCTCTGCAAGTTCCGTCATGATACGGCCGGTACCCGAGGCCGTATCGGGGTAGAAGTACTCTGTCAGTATGAGCAGGCAGTCCTTCTTCACGTAGTCTGATTCCACACGACTCTGCGCACGTAGTCAGTATAGCTCAGGATGATGCGCAGGACCTTCTCGGAGACATTCGGCACGGCATAGTCGGAGACCAGGCGCAGCGTGCGGTCGGCGCCCCGTGGCTGAGCTTCTGTCACCTCAAGCGCCTCCATGACGCGTTCGGTCTGCAAGCCGGTCATGATGACCGCAGCTTCCTCCATGCCCTCAGGCCGTTCGTGTGCCTCGCGCAGGTTGAGAGCCGGGAATCCCAGGATGTTAGACTCCTCCGTGATGGTGCCGCTGTCGGAGAGCGTGCACCGCGCGTTCAGTTCAAGCTGCACATAGTCGAGGAACCCAAGCGGCTTCAGGAATGAGACTCTCGACGGCACCTGCACGTGGCGCTCATCGAGCCATCTGCGCGTGCGCGGGTGCGTGCTCACGACGATAGGTAGCTCCAGACTGCTCAAGTGGCGCAACACGGCGATGATGGCGTCGAAGTGCGCCTCGTCGTCCACGTTCTCCTCGCGGTGCACACTCACGACGTAGTAGCCTTCAGGAGTGAGTCCCAGCCGGCTCAGCACGTCGCTGGCTTGGATCACTGGCAGGTAGTGATAGAGGACCTCGTACATCGGGCTGCCCGTCGTGATGACGCGATCAGGAGCGATGCCCTCGCGCAGGAGGTATTCACGTGCGATGGCACTGTAGGGCATGTTGATGTCAGCGATGTGGTCCACGATACGCCTGTTGGTCTCCTCGGGCACGCGTTCGTCGAAGCACCGGTTGCCAGCCTCCATGTGGAAGATGGGGATGTGGCGCCTTTTCGCAGCAATAGCTGCGAGACAGCTGTTCGTGTCGCCGAGAATGAGGACGGCATCTGGAGACTCGGCCTGCAGGACCGGGTCGATACGGGCAATGGTGAGCCCGATGGTCTCGGCCGCCGTCGCCCCTGCCGCATGCAGGTCAACGTCAGGCGTGCGTAGTCCCAGGTCGCGGAAGAAGACGCCGTTCAGTTCGTCGTCGTAGTTCTGGCCCGTGTGGACCAGGACGTGCTGGATGTGCTCGTCGAGGCAGGGGATGACACGCGACAGACGGATGATCTCGGGACGAGTCCCGACGATGGTCATGACCTTCATGATGTGGCCTCCTGTGCCAGAACGGGTTCGCTCCACGTATCTGGATTCGCTGCGTCGAACGGTTCACCTGACCAGAACAGGGTCAGGAGCGGCGTCGACCCTGTATTCTCGATGCTGTGCGTGCAGAAGGTCGGCATGTCCACGTACGAAGGCACCTCCCCACTCAAGTCATAGGTATGGACGTCAGAAGTGAACAGCCGCCGCAGGCGAATACGTCCACTGCCACTCAGCACGGCAAAGCGCTCCACCTTGTGCCGGTGGTAGTGGTTGCCCCTGGTGATGCTCGGCAGGGTCCAGGACACAAACGTCTGGCCTGCTCCCTGCGCCCGGGCTACCTCCCATACCGAACCACGCCGGTCCGTATGGATGTCGAAGGTACCCTGAGCCTGGTCTGGGAATCGGAAGGAGCGCAGGGTGTTGAACAGTTGCAGGCCGAACGAGTCAGCAACAAGGGGAAACGTACCAGCGGAATACGAGGCATTGAGACCTTGCAGACGCGTCAGGATCTCGGAGACCAGCAAGGACTGGTGCCCGGTCACGCGGACCACGCCGACCGCCCCCTCGTGGGCAAGCATCATGAACCGGGTCACTGCATCCTGGGCATGAACAAGTTCAAGGGGAGCATCCACTGCAATGTGAAGTTCCTCTCCATGGACAAGCTGGTGGCAGAAGGTCGCGACCACGGAGTTGTAATAGGGGCGGCCAAACTCGCCGAAGACGTTGGGCAAGACAACGGTCGTGAAGCGCGCCCCACAGCTATCAGCCCATGCCTGCAGGTGCTGGGCACAGACACGCTTGGCCCTACCATATGGGTTGTTATGCTCGATCTGGATGGAGGAGGCGAACAGGACATGAGGTGACCGGCCAGACTGGCGCAAGGCAACGATGAGGCGATCGGTGATGGCCACGTTGTCGTTCAGGACCTCATCCTCTGTGCCACGGTTGACACCTGCGAAGTGAACGATGACGTCAGACGTCGCCACAAGGTTGTCCAGTGCCGTGTTGTCAGCAAACGATGCTTGGTCACAGGGTACAGCAGTGTCAGTCGTGTCACCATGCAGCAGGCACCGAAGGTGCCAGCCCAGAAACCCATCTGCCCCGGTGATGCCGATGCGCATCTCAGCTCCCGTGGGAGAACGACGAGCCGGACCCGCCGTTCAATTCCTGTTGCACGTCAGGCAGCGCCGCCAGTTTAGACACGATCTCCTGCACCGACAGGCGTTGGGTCGAGGCCGAGGTGTAGTCGCTTGTCATCAGAATGCCCTGGTCGCCTTCGGTCACGTACTTCTCGTAGTTGAGGTCGCGGTCGTCCATGCGCACACGGAAGTAGTCGCTCATGTCTTCCGCCCGGTGCAATTCGGCAGCCGTTGCCAGCGTCTCGTGCAGCTTCTCCCCATGACGGGAACCGATCACCTGCACCGGCACGTCGGAATGGAACAGCTCTTTGAGAGCCAGCGCTAAGTCGCCGATGGTGCAGGCGGGCGCCTTGCGGATAAACAGGTCACCTGACTCGGCGTGCTCCATGGCAAACAGGACCAGTCCGATGGCTTCGTCCATCGACATCAGGAAGCGGGTCATCGTGGGTTCTGTGACCGTCAGGGGTTCACCGCATTTCAGCTTCTCGATGAACAGGGGGATGACTGAGCCGCGGGAACACATGACGTTGCCGTACCGGGTGACCGAGATGACCGTCTGCCCCATGTGTCTTCCGTCCCTCGCAGCTGCATATGCCGTTTTCTCCATAAGGGCCTTGCTCATGCCCATGGCGTTGATGGGTTGCACGGCCTTGTCCGTGCTCAGACAAACCACACTCTTGACACCGTGGGCAAGAGCAGACTCGATGACGTTGCCGCTTCCCAGCACATTGGTCATGACAGACTGGATTGGGAAAAACTCGCAGGAAGGCACTTCTTTGAGCGCGGCAGCATGGAACACATAGTCGATGCCCTCCATGGCATGGTCGACGCTGGCACGGTCCCGCACATCACCGAGGTAATACTTGACCCGCGGGTCGTGCAACTGCTTGCGCATGACCTCCTGCTTGAACTCATCACGGCTGAGAACCCGGACTTCCTGCACACCCTGAGCAAGCGCATATGTCAAAAAGGCATGGCCAAAGGAGCCGGTGCCACCGGTGATGAGAACGACATTGCCAACTATGCTTTCCATGATGCTCCCTCCTCAGATGCCATTAGCGTGTCCAGCTTGGAATGAAGTTGTGGCTCGAAGGCATCCCAAGAATACTGGCGCTCAAATATCTCCCGTCCACGATTACCCATTTCGTGCAGGTCCCGCTGGTTAGCAACCATCCATCGCAACAAAGCTTTGAGCTGTTTCACATCGTGGTAGGGGCACGAATATGCAGTACCCAATGCAACGAGCCTCTGTGATGCCACTGCCTCAGAATTCACGAGTATTGCACGTCCGTTAAGCATAGCATCATACCATTTGCTCGAGCATGCCAATCGGTTGATCGCGGAAGACGGTTCATAGAACGTGAACACGACATCTGCGGCTGCATACCACTTGAGAGCTTCCTCTGGCAACAGTTGTCCCAAATATACGGCATTGCTAAGCTCATGTAGCTTTGATTGCAGGGCTTCGTCGGCGGCGCCTGCCACCAGCAAACGTACATCAGGATTAGATGCTACTGCTTCCATGATCTGATCTCTTCCCCGACAACGATCCAACCAGCCGTTCCAGTAAACTACCAACCCATCTCCGGGCAGGTTGTGGCCGGCCAACGGCCGCTCTGAAAGGCGAGGCCCATTGGCTACAATCAGTATCTTATCACGATAAGGTTCCTCTAATTTCGTGACACGACACTCGTCTGGCAGTAGCACGATATTCGCTCCATCCAAGACACGTCTCTCAAGTGATTCAATCATGGCACTTACCACGTATGGAAAGGAATGTCTGAGATGGAAGTTGTCGGCAATGTCATAGATAAACGTTTTGTGCGTGAGCATAACATTGCGTACACAACCATACGCCGATTCAAAATCATAGGCATATACCAGGTCGGCGTCTGAGGCAGACAGATGTTGCGAGATCCGTCGCCACCACATCGGATAGTACGCTGCCACCCTTGCATTTCCGTAACCACCACCCGTTAGCAATATATGCCTGGTAAGATGGCTGAGGTTGCCAGTAGGTATCTCGCCAGGTTTTCGAGCCCAAAGTAGCAGCTCAACGTCGAACCCAAGGTCTTCAAACCAGGTCACCATACGACAGAAACGCGTTGTGAGATTGGCCGTTCCCACCACTGCCAATACACGACGAACTGCCTTTGTATCTCCAATAACTGTCATGAAATACCGCCATCTCTTGGCAAGCCAGACTCTCGTCTAATGCGACTGACAAGGCTAGCCACATAATCTGCTTCTCTGCGTTCCGCATTGAGGTTCCAGTCATACTCGATTAACGCCTTGTCACGTGCCGCAGCGCCAAGCTTGTGCCGCATTTTACGATCTAAGAGTCGCTCGAGTTGAGCGACCAGATCCTCCGCGGAACCTGGTGCAAACGTAAGACCGGCTCCCTCGACACGACCGACATCACCCATGGATGAAGACACCAACAGGGGCAGCCCCGACGCCATAGCATCCAACATGGACATCGATTCTTGAGTAGGCCATACTGCTACATCAGCTACACGGTAATACCGGGACAGTTGGTCGTGTCGAGCAAATCCGACGACAATACACCCATCTGAGTGGGCTATGGTGTTCTGCTGAGGGCCCTCTCCAACGAAGAGACCTACCCACAGATGACCAGAAGCGCGCACCATCCCAATGGCTCGTGCTAACAGGGCCGGATTCTTACCGTCAGTCAACCGTCCGCTGTAAATGGCCACAAGGGATTCGGGTTCAATCCCCAACTCCCTGCGCAGCTCAGCCCGGTCTTCGAGATCCTGTGTACCCAACACTGGGTGAAAGGTCTCGGTGTCGGTCCCGAGGTGGAGCACCGACACCTTCTGAGCAGGAACGCCATAGTGATGAATGGCTACATACTCACAGTCGGGTGCAATGGCATAACAGCGTTCTACTCCTCGCGACAGCAAATGCCCCGGAATCGTGCGTGTGAGGAAGTACAGGCTTCGTTTCAGCGAGCAGCGACTACTACGCAAGTACGGCCTCACAACAGAAAGGTGTTGGTGGCATTCAGTGAATATGGGAATATTTCCGAGCGCGTGACTGCCCAGCAAAACCTCGATCGTGCCGAACGATACGACCGATGTTGCCTGTACAACATCTGGATGAAACTTCGTCAGAGCTTCCCTCAGGCCACGGAGTCCGATGTAACGTCCAACCAAGAAGCTGGGAAGTCGTTCAACAACGAATCCAGACTCCTGTTCTTCGCCGCATGGAAGATGTGCAGGCCCCAGAAAGGGTTCATAGACCTCTTTGTATGCTGGTTGACTTCCGTAGACCTGAAGATCGGAACAAAAAACCCTTACTACATGCCCTCTCTTGGCGAGATAACGCGGCAGCGTATTCTCTGTGTACCCCATACCTCTCGAGAAGGACTCCGTTACAAATGCAATTCGCACGTCGACATCCTTTCCATGCGAGAAGAACAACTCGTCAACCTATCCCCTCCGAGTGCGAAAACTATCGTGTTCAACCGAGGGTCGGCCACCTCTGTTGACACCCTACCCCCGACTCGATACAATCTCAAATAGCCGCGCCACACGACGAGCGAGGGAGTGCTGCTCGGCCATGTCCCGACATACTATGGCCATTTCCTGGCGCTTCACAGAACTCGTCATCAGAAGCTGAATAGCTTCCGCGATACTATCCGGCGATAGTGGATCAACAAACAGCGCATGCCTGTCATCAAGGAATGCTCGGCTAAATGGGCGATCGGAGACGATGAGCGGTAATCCGCATGCGGCCGCTTCCAAGACAGCTATGCTCAAGCCCTCTGCCAGGCTGGGTAGGCAGAATACGTCACAAGCGGCAAGCATTATAGGAAGCCTCTCGTTGCTCACGGGTCCCACATGCAGAACTCGTTCTCCACGCGGCGTCTGGGAACCCCTGCCCATGAACAGCCCGAATGCATCCGGGGTCTTCTCTAATGCTGCCAGCAATCTAAGAGGGCCCTTCCTCTCAACAAGGGCACCAGTGAAGCCAACAATAAACGCATCTTGGGGTAGGCCAAGAGAGGCACGTGCGTGTGTACGGTCATCAGGATTGAAACGCGATGTATCGACACCGTTCTCAAGGCAGACCGCTGCTTCTCCGAGATCTGTGTATTGCTGAACAAGTTCTAGGTTTGGCTTAGATACTGCAATGACACCTGCGAATCGCCTAAGCCAGTCGCCAATCTCCAATGGACTCATGAATTGTTCGTAGGCACGAAAGTTGGATTCACCTATTTCGACGTAGACAGGCGCCTCTCCAAAAGCACCTAGCGCTGCACATCCTGCATTGAAGAAATAAGCTGAAACCCAATCTGGTTTTGATAGCGATCGAGCAACGTATTGAACGGAGCAGGACAGACTCCGAAAGTTGGCTCTCTGAGCCCTTGACCAGGGAGCAACACGAGACGACCAAGACCACCATGATGGTCGGTATACATGTGGCAAAAGAGACTGAGCAGATACTCTGGTGGTGTCCGACGTGCCCTTCAACTTCTCAGCAACAGCCCTTGCCAATGGATAAGGAGCAATGACAGACACCTCAGCTCCCTGACGTGCCATCTCAGAGTAGAGCTCTTGAGCATATACGCCAAAATCTGGTCTATTGGGGCGAGGATAGACGCCAGAAATGCCTAGTATCTTTTGCTGCATATGTTCGCCGCCTCTAGTGAGAATCTGGTGTGCACGTTGTCGGCACCCGGTTCCTAGGTGGTATCGCCTGGTTTCTCGCGCGCAGCCGAGCTGGTGTAGGCGCCGATGGGAGAGCTAGCGCCATGCCCATCAAGACATAGGGCAATCGGGACACGAACCCAGGCATGATCGTCAGATAGACCAACGTAGGCACCAGGACACTGACAATGATCCCCGCAACGATGGCCCACTCAGACGACGCCGGCCAACGCACAGCCCGGAAGACCGACCGGACCAAGGAAATCATGAGCATCAACATGGCAACGAGCATCAAGAGTCCTCCATAGTAGTAGGACTCTCCGAGCATCAAATGTGGTCCAACACTGAGAGCGGTGAACATCCCCTTGTCACCCGGAGCAATCAGTTGGGGCCGACCAACCAGGTCCTGGGCCAAGTACCTCCACATCGCCAACCTGAGCGCTCCGCCATAGTAGTCGGCCGTCGCTTGCAGGGCTGACAGTCGATAGAGCAGAGTGAAACTACGTTCGCGAAGCATCGGCCACAACAATGCCAGAAGCAGCACAATGGAGAGGACGACTACCACAACATTCCGTCCCAGATGTCGCTGTGCATGAGTGCCGGTTCTCTGCCTCCGCACGACCGACAGTGTACTGATGGCACTTGCGAGGAAACTCAGTATGGCCACCAGCAGAATTGATCGCTGCGCGGTGATCACCACAACAAGAACACCAACACTGATCGACGCTCCAGCCAGCACCGTCATCCTGAAAGCTGCAGGGCGAAGGGCGAAACCGCCCAGAGAACCTATCAATATGGCCACCCAGGGGCCAAGCAAGCTTGATGACACACCCGCCCACGTTCGTTCGTAGACTCCCTCAATTACCTGAGAAGCCAGGACTGTCCGCCCGGGCACGAGGTTTAGTCCGGCCAGCACAACAACGGCACATAACACCCACGATCCAATTAGCAGAGATGTCAGCGCTGCGGTCAACGAGCGCGAATCACGCCTGCGTGCGTAGAAGACGACAGTCAGCAGGCTGGGCATGAACGACACGAGCACGCTCCTTGGAATCGTGCCTGCCGCAACTCCGCCACCCATACCCACGACTGCCGCAAACGCTAGAGCAATTGCCTGTGGCCTGGCTATGACGGGCAAGTAGGCATCCGGTTCAATGACCATCGAAATAAGCATCAACGGCACAGCAACCCAGCGAGTCAGTGTCACCATGCTCGACGGCAAACCAGTCACATATGCGGGCAGCCAATCAAGCGCAAATGCCAGGGAAACCAGGACCACAGCAGTTCGATCCCACAAGGTTTTGCCCATGCCTTTTCCCGCCAACTGACGTATCATATCCCCAGATGCGTCCAAAGCACTTCGAACCGTCGTATCCACGTGTGCTCTTGTACACTGCGCGATCGGGCAGCTCGGCCGATTACTTCCAGTTCCATCTCATGGCTCTCCAACAGGTAGAACTTCGCTTTGTCGGCGCATTCCTCCAAGGAGTCGTAGAAGAGAATCTCCTTGCCATCCATGTAACACTCCTCCAGCTCTGCGCATCGTCGGACCAGATGTGCAGAGCCAGTCATAGGGCACTCGAAGTCACGTAGATGATATTGGTACAGGGGGTTCTTGAGGACGTGGGTGTTATAGAGCTCGCTGACTCCGAGGCTCATCACACACTGGCCGTAGAACTCGACCATGGCTTCGAGCGATAATCCATCTCCGATATCGATTCCATTCAACTTGCTCTCGCCAGTGGGACGTTGACGGAATGCTGCCAGTCGGCGTTTGAGTCCTGCGTGGGCAATTGCCCTTCCTGCTGGAAATGAAAGCAGTTCAAACGATGATCGCATGCCCACGGATTTCGTTCTTCCGACGGCACCATCCCCGCTGCTCACAGACCATCCTCGTCCTCTGATGCGCATTGGCACCCCGGCTGCAGCAATAGCCGCGGCATAGAGAGGCCGGGCGCCATAGTTGGAGCCGACAAAGCCAATGGCCAAGTCACGCTTCTCCTGGCGAGGAGAAAAGAACTTGGGATTTGCAGCCATGGGAAGATAAAGCACGTTGCACCGAAATCTGGAGATGTCCTCCGCGCTGTGGTGAGTCACCCAGTTGACATCAAAGTGGTGACCAATGCTCCTTACATGAGTACGCTCAAGACATCCGTCAACGCAGATATTCGCACATGCTATCCCCTTGGACCTAAGCAGGTCGATCACAGAAGGATCAAGGTTGTCATCCCGACCCTGCGCAGCCAACAGCATACAGTTGCCGTTCAGTTCGGCAGCCGCCAGCGCGGCCGCCTTGAGAATCTCAGCGTTCTCCGCAGGAGTCCCATGTCGCTTCAGCACAGAGTTGGGATTACAATCCACCACGACATTGCCGGCATCCTGCAGTTCGCTCAGATAGTGCGGCCAGTGCCACTCATACATCACACCTCCGTCGTGAGGACAGAAGTGGACAATCGTCCTGTTGCCTGATTTCATGTCAGCGACGTGCTATCGCGCCTGCACATCCAACACTGCCCGGAGAACCATGCTCACATACATGGTCCAGAACCCCAGCAACGCGCTTCGCCATCTCTACTTGGCTGAACTGCTCGACGGCATCTTCGTTACAACGAAACTCGACATGACCATGCTCAACGTAGTCGCGGTACGCAGCCAACACCCACTCTCGCATCTCTGTCGTCGATACGGCCTGAGCGCCGGTGTTGGTCATAGCCAACAACTCCGCCAGCTCACCTCGCATGGTACCTGCAGCGACAATGGGTCTTCGGGCCGCCAGATATTCGAACACCTTGCCCGCGATCAATCCAGTGTCGTCAGAAGAACTCGATAGCACGATCAGCAAGACCTGGGCACTGCGCTCTGCCGCAGTTGCTTTATCTCGACTCACCATTCCATGCTGAACAACGACTCCGTCTAGTCTGTATGTATGAGACAGGAGATCTACAGTGGGCTCTGCAGGTCCATAGAAATCGATGCGCACGTCGTCTCGCCGCATTAGCCCCTCATCGATGAGCAGTGCTACTGCTTCGAAGAGCATGTTCGGATTCCTCTTCCCGCCATAAAGGGACCCACAGTGCACAATTGTGAACTTAGGATCCAAGGACTTCGCGTCAGTTACCTTTTCCTCTGGGTCATACCCGTTGGGGACCATAAAGGCACGCACTCCCGGGTGACACCGGGCGACGCTGTCCGTCAGTGCCCGGGAGACTCCTATAAATGCCGACGCAGAAGCCGTGACATGAGCCTCAAGCTGTCTGTCAACAGCGCGCAGCAACCAGTCGTGGGATGTGTACGGGTTTGAACTCCATGGGTCCCGATAGTCAGCGACCCATGGAACTCGCGAGTCGCGTGCTAGAGTAGATGCGACGATGTGACAGGTGAGTGGACCAAGTGACGAAAGGATCACATCTGCCCCTTCCTTTGCCAGGAAGCCTTTGCCTGCTCGAACTGCAGGACGATACCAGTTCGATGTAGAATCGGGATACGTGAGCAAATTTCTTGCAGTCACAACGGTCCACTTGCGCAGCTTCTGTACTGCAGAAGGCGATGCTACGTAGTCAGCGGTTTGCGGCATCGACAGTGATTCTCCATCATGCAGGTGCAGTCTTCGACGCCATTTTTGCACCTTATCTTCATAGTCTGTTACAAGTCGTTCAAAGCTACCTGGTATGCCTACTGTTTGTCGAGGTGTCAGTACAACGACCCTCCACCCATACAGGGGCAGATACTTGGCAAGCCCGCCAGTTCTGCGCGTGGCTATTGTCTCTGATGGGGGAAAATAAAAGGTCACGAAGAGCACAGTCCTCATCGTATTTGTACTCCAGGATGAATCAATGTTGATGCCAGCGTGACCCAAATATGGGCGAGGCACTGGGCACTCCGTGATTGCCGAAAAATGGCAGACTCACTGCGATTCACCCCCAGACTTCATCTCAGAAAAACCTGCAAAAGGTCGAATCGCGGCTCCTGCCACACTGACATCAGAGAACCAATGATGCAGAACAACTGGCGGACGACTGACCGCATCATGTGCATCCGTCGCTGTGCAGGAAACCAAGCCACGGTCCATCAGGTCCTGCGCGAGATCATCACCCACCGTGCGGTCGAGGCTCGACGCGTTGACTTGGGCTAGACAGCCACGCCGGACCCAGCGGTCCAGGACATGCCAGTCACTGCGGACATAGGCATAGCGCTCGACATGGGCAAGGACGGGGATGAGGCCCTGAAGCTGCAGCTTGAAGATAACGTCATCCACGTAGGTGGGCAAGTCCTCATAAGGTAGTTCGAGCAGGAGGTACATGCCCCCATCTGCAAGAGTCAGGACATCCCCGTGCTTCACCCGGTTGGGCAGGTCCGGGCAGATGAGGGCCTCGTGGCCAGGCAGGATGGTGATGGGGATAACCTGGTTGTTCAGCTCCAACTGCAAGTCTGCGGTCACTTGGCGTATCTGAGCGGGGTCCGTCTCATGCTCGTCCTCGATCCAATGCGGCGTGCCGATAATGGTGCTGATCCCAGCTGCCACGGCGAGGCGCGCCATCGCGATGCTGGTGGCCATGTCCGGCGAGCCGTCGTCCAGCCCGGGCAAGATGTGGCAGTGGATGTCGACGACGCTCATGACTGGATCGGCGCTTCCTCGGGTTTGGCCGTCTCGGTGCCGTAGGCGCCGTAGGTGCGCATGTAGTAGTAGTCGTTGACGCGGCGGCGGGCACGGTTGAGCACGACGCCCAGCACGTTGGCATGCGCTGCCTCCAGCACCTCCTGCGCGTGGTGCACCTCACCGCTCCGGGTGCGGCCGGCCTGCACGACCAGGATGACGCCATCAGCCAGCGACGAGGCCACGACCGCGTCGGTAACGGGGAGCATGGGTGGGGTGTCCATGATGACCACATCGTACTCCTCCCGGAGGCGGTCCATCAGGTGCTTCATACGGGCACTTCCCAGGAGTTCGGAGCTGTTGGGCGGGATCGGGCCGGTGGTGATGACCGACAGGTTGGGATACTCCTTGAGACGCGTGAACACGGTGAAGTCAGCATCGCCCACGATGAGGTTGGAGAGCCCGCGCTGATTGGGGATGCCGAAGCGGCGGTGCAGGGTCGGGTTGATGAGGTCGGCATCCAGCGCCATGACCTTCTTGCCCGTCTGGGAGATAGTCTGTGCAAGGTACTGCACCACGGTGCTCTTGCCTTCGTTGGGAGAAGAGCTGGTCACCAGGATGACCTTCAGCTCCTTATCAACGGCGGCAAACTGCAGGTTGGTGCGGAGGACACGGAACGCCTCGGCCACCGGGTTGCGTGAACCCTTGTAGCCGCCATATCCGTAGCCGTAGCTATCGGACTTAGTATGCGCGGCCATGGCTGGCCCCCTTTGCGGTCATATCCGGAACGACCGCGAGCACGCGGAGGCCGAAGAGTTTCTTGACGTCGTCGGGTGTCTTGACGGTATCGTCGAAGTAGTCGACGAGGAAAGCGAGCAGGACGCCGAGCATGAGCGCAGCCACGAACGCCACTGCGATGTTGAGGAGGGGACGCGGGCTGACCTGGCCGGTCATGGGCACGGCGAGGTCTATGACGCTGACGTTCTCGACCCGGTTGACCAGCTTGGGCAGCTGCTGAATGAACGATGCGGCTACCGCATTCGCAATCAGAGCGGCTCGTGTAGCATCCTTATCCTTGACGCTGACGCCGATGATCTCGGTCTGCCCCTCCACCGCCACGGTCGTCATACTGGTGAGCTGACCCACCGTCTCGGGCAGCTTGAGCGTGTCGATGGTGTCCTGCAGGACGACACGGCTGGTGATAATTTTCGCATATGTGACGGCGAGAGAGCGGTACGTCTGGATCTGGCCAATGTCGAGGCTGTCCGCCGGTTGTGCCACGTTCTGGCGCTCATTGACGATCAGGGACGTGTTCGCCTGGTAGACGGGCGGCAGGATCACGTAAGACAGCAGGGCCGCCAGCACCACTGCGACAAACACGACCACGAGGACGATCCACGCACGGCGCCTCAGGACACCCAACACGTCGCGCAGACTAAGTTCTTGTTCCATCAGCAGACACCTCGTAGATAAAGGATGATGTGACGTTGTGAGAACATAGAGTGAGTAATCCCGGCGACGCTCCGCTGCAACGAGATACTTATTGTGCCAGGAGGCGTACGGTCGACCAAATCTGCCATTCTAAGACTCATCTGCCCTCATTTCCGTGGATCACCGTCCACGAGCAACCGCCGGGCGTTGTTCACGCGACTCAGACACATAGAGTGTATTCTGGTGGCTGTATCGGTCAAGTGTCCGGACGCCTTGCCTCAGTTGCTTCCCTGCTCCTGGAGCTGTACGGCGCGGTCAAACGCCTGACCTGCGCCCACCTGGTCTCCAGCAGCGTTTCGAGCGATTGCGAGGATGAACCAGCCGTCTGCGCGCAGAGGGTTGCGATCGACTGCAGCCTGCGCCTGAGCGCCCGCGCGCAAGTCCCTCTGATCCAGGTACAGCTGTGCCAGGGCGTCGTGATAGGCCCACATACGCGGGTTGAGCCGTGCCGCTGCCTCGTACAGCTGCTGGATTTCCCGATCAATCTCCGTGGGGTCCTGTGCAGTCGCCTGCACATGATTCTGCAGGAAAGTCGCCAGGTCAGCTTTCTGCTCGGCGCCCAGCGGCGCCAAGCGCACCGCTGTACGGTAACGGTACTGGGCAGAGGGGAGGTCGCCCTGGAACTCCGCCCGCCGGGCCAAGGCAGTGTTGGCGGCCGACAGCAGGGTGACGAACACGACGCTCCAGACGACTACGACGAAGAGGATGCCCGTCAGGAGGTGCGCAGAACGGGGAGCATGGTGGTAGCTCATACCGACATGTTGCACGGTGAAACCCGGTTCGCGCCTTTCGCGCGACACCAGCAGACCACAGGTCACAAAGAAGAGCACCGGCATCACGAGGAGCGACCAGTCCCAGTCCACTGCGGCGTGGAGCACGTTCCCCAGCGCCCCCGCGAGCAGGCCGGCGAACACCGTTGCCTGTTCCCTCCTGGCAATGCGCAGACCGCGCCACAGGAGCGAGCCGACAAGAGCGAGAAACGCGCCTCCGCCCAGGATGCCCAGGTCCACCAGTTCCTCGAACAGGATGCTGTGGGGGAATTTTGCGTAGAACGGGATACTGCGGAACTGTGTGTATACGTACTGATACGTGCCCGCCCCTGTGCCCAGTACCGGACGGCGCAGCAACATGGCCCACGAGTCGCGGATCATGACCACGCGCGCGTACAGGCTGGCGTCTTGAACCCCGCCGACGAAGGCTAGCAGTTTTTTGATGCGCACGGTCATGCTGAGTAGCATTGGCACGAACACATCCCGCTTCAGCCAGAACGTGAGGGCGAGGGTTACAACAAGAAGGAACACAGCGAGGATCCCCTTACGGCGCTGCCCCCTCGGGAGCATAACCGGGAAGAGAATCATAGTGATGAGAAAGGCCAGCAGGCCTCCGCGCGACTGGCTCAGGATGAGCATGACGACGAAGAAGCCGGCGAAGGCTCCATATAGTACGCGCTTCCACCACCGGCAAACGTCCAGAGCGCGGGTGAGCGCGAGAAAGACGGGTAGAATGAGAAAAGCGGCAAAGGTGTTGCGGTACTGCAGGGTACTGCTGACGCTGAGGCCCTGCGTCAGACCGTCCGTGGTCAGCCAGGTCCAGAAGGGGCCGGTCAGCTGGTTGCTTGCGCTAACGTAAGCCAGGAGACCGATGAGGGACAACACAACACCCAGTCCAAGGAGGATGTCGACTGCGAGGTCGAGCTGAGCCGTGTGGCGTGTGACATTGAAGACAACATAGAAGAGGATTGCACAGAACAGCACCTTGAAGAACTCCACCATCGTGACCTGGAAGTAGACGGTCGTGACCATGGACAGCGCGCAGACACCCAAGAAGGTCAGCATCGTGATGTCCACGGCACCTCCCGCGCGAGCCCAGCCGTGACGTGAACGCGTCCACACGAAGAGCAGGACGGCAGGCAGGGCCAGCACCATCATCAAGTAGGCCTGCCACGTGAAATAGCCACCCTGGAACAAGGCGCCGAAAACAACCGGAACCAGTGCCAAGATCAGGATAACCTTGTCGTATCGGTGCATGTCGTCGTTCACAGTCGGAAACCTCCTCCAGGGCAGAACTGAGCTGTTCCGTAGGTTCTCTTGGTGCTTGCAATTGTATCCATGGTGCCAGGCTTTTGCAAGGAGGACTTGACACGTTCACAATAATGGAGTAGCGTATTTTAGTAGTATCAGTTCCGGGGTATGAACGTGCGGTTGTTTTATCCAGCAGGGGCGAGTACAGGAGCGCCCGAGGGAGGAGTAATGAGAAAGTTCAACAAGATTGTCGCGACAGTGCTGGTGGTGTTGGCACTGAGTATGGTCATAGCACCAACGGCCGTCAGAGCCACGAGTGTTCCGGCCGATGTCTATGAGCACCCGAGGTCCAAGATTGTTTTCATCATCTTGACTGTCGATTCAAAGGACATCAGGATTGGAGGCTTTCTGAGCCACATCGACGCAGCCCCACAGATCAACAAGTGTGATCTCGTGTTTGCGCCGATCGCGCCCATCGTCAAGGCTCTCGGAGGCACTGTTAAGTGGAACGTCGATACTGGCGTGATCACCATCGTCTTGGGCACGAAGACCATTGTCCTCACCATCGGTAGCCCAAATGCCTTGGTCAACGGCACGAGCGTCCGCATCAACAGCGACTGTGACGCCGCTCCCTACCTCCAGGATCCTGGGATCACAATGTTGCCGGTTCGGTTCATAGGCGAGCAGCTGGGTGGATACGTTGGGTGGTACCCGATGTTCGGGCGCGTGACAATGATTTTCGTCAGGAACTGAGCATCACTGACAGACCCGAAACCAGGTTCACGACACGATCACGCGCCGGTCCTCGGGCCGGCGCTTTTCTTTGGGGTGAGCTGGTGCACAGATCCAGAGTAGTACACTCGCCCTCCTTCCACTTAGCGACTGGCTGGGATATCCCCTGAGATACGCCTTGCAGGTGTGCCCGGGACCCTTGCGACTGCAGGCTGGAATGACTGGCTGACCCCATATGAGTTGCAGGGGTAGGCGCGGCGCATACAATGAAGCTCATGAGAAAACGACTGTTCATGCTGCTCGCTTTGCTCCTGCTTGTAGGCCTTGCCGTGGGAACGAGGTACGGGGATGTCGTGGTGTACACCGCCGACTGGGCGTTCGCGGCCAGCGTCCTTGTTGTCTTCGCCGCGTGGTGCTTCTGGTGGCTGCCCGACCACCCGCTGGTCTCACTGTCGACCGACTGGACATCGCTGCTCTTGGTGGTCACCGTTATTGCTCTGACCCTGTTGTCCCCGTACCGCTATGGCGCACAGGTCGAGACAGCCAAGCTGGGTGCGGCTCTCTTGCTGGCCGTTATGGTCCTCAACCTGGTGCAGGAGCGTGGAGACCTGCAATTCTTCCTGAATGGCATCCTCTTTACCGGTGTCGGCATGGCAGCCATCTCCTTTGCGTACTACATGGCCGCGATGTCGCCGCTGTTCACCTTCACGCCGCTGTGGGCACTCAACCAGCAGTACCACTTCGTCGTGAACGGCCAACTGTGGGGTATGTGGCAGTACCACAATTCCTTTGCCGGGTTCCTCGTTCTGTGTATCCTGCTGAGCGTCGGCATAGCGACAGGCGATAAGCGTCGCGAGTGGCGTTTCCTGTACGATGCCTGCGCTGGTTTCCTGCTTATGGTGTTGTACCTCACCACGTCTCGCGGGGCGTTCCTGACCGGCATAATTGGCCTGGTCGCGCTCATCCTGCTTGCTCCACAGGGTTGGAGGAAACGCGTCGTCCTGCGGGTGCTGATCATTGGTGCTGCAGCAGCAGGCTTCACCCTGCTCAACCGCGTGACCTGGGCGACGGAGGCTCTCAATGCAGAGAAGGGAGCGGCACTCGGCGCTTTTGTCGCGGGTGCCGGTGACCAATCCAACGACACGCGTGTCCACCTGATCGTGTTGGCGCTCCGCTTGTTCAGGGAGCATCCACTCGCGGGCATCGGCCTGGGGACGTTCGGGCATGTCTGGACCGCGTTCGAGTGGGTGCCGGACGTGTCTCGCCGCATCGACCCACACTCCTTCTTCTTCCGTTTCCTGGCCGAGACCGGCCTGCTGGGCACCATTCCTCTCTTCGCCTGGATCGCGCGGCGCGGCCTGCGAGGCCTGGACCGCGTGTTCGGCTCGCGCGAGGACATGGCAGTCACCGGCCTGTGGGCAGGTACCCTCGCGTACTTCCTCCACATGTGCATGGACGTCGACTACGTCTACGCGGTGGCGCCCGCCGTCCTCTTCGTCTGCCTGGCCCTGCTGTCGACCCACAGGGTGACGTATGATCTGCTCAGCCGCGACGACCGCCGGCAGCTCATCCGCCGGAGGCGCATCCCCTCTCTGATCACGGGAGGGCTCGCGCTTCTGCTTGCGCTGGTGCCCATCCAGCGCGGGGTGGCATCGCTGTATGCACTGCGCCTGGGGGGATTAGAGACAGCCACGAAGGTTGAGCGCCTGACGGAAGCTACGGTCCTTGACCCTTCCAACGACATGTACTGGAACCTGCTGGGGAGCACGTACGCCCATGCACTTGCGGGTGGTGTGACGGGACCGGCTACCGACGCGGCACGCTCTGCGTTCGTCGAAGCCCAGAGGCTGACGCCCAAGGATTATCGGCCGTGGTGGAGCCAGGGTATGATGGAACTCAACCTCAAGAGTCCTCAAGCCCTGACCTGCCTGAAGGAGGCAGAGCGGCTGTATCCGACGCTGGCTGCTATCAAGGGATGGCTGGCGCTTGCCATGGTATACGTGGGGAGCGATGTAGAGGGCGCAGAGGCCAAGGCGGCCGAAGGGCTGGCCATTACGAAGGGAGAGCCATATGCCGTCACGGCACAGGCCTTCTGCGCACTCGCGCGCGGCGAGACCGCGCATGCAAAGGAACTGCTGACCAGCGTGGCCAGCCAAGGCTTCACCAACACGTTCGCCTATTATGGCCTGTCCCTGTGCTACCGTGCCGTGGGCGACACCGCAATGGAGCGCTCAGAGCTGGTCTACTCCAGCCGGATCAATCCCAACCTGGTGGAAGCCATGACCCGCCTGCGGGAGCTGTCCCGGCAGGCACAATGAAAACGCTAAGGTCAGGACACGTCTAGTCTGGCCGCGTCGAGGTCCAGGACGAACTGACGGAACGACGACGCGAAGAACGCCTTCACGTCGTCCCACCGGAGTGGCTGGCCCAGGTACTGCGGGTCAGGCTCCCCGTCCGCGTCATCGAACCAGGTGAGGCCCTTCCCGACTGCGACCGGCTCAATCAGCCCTGCACCGTACCGCTGGACGACCCGCGCCGCCACGGTGCGAAAGGGCATCTGCTGGAGGATGACGTACAGATCGACGAAATCTCGCCGGGCCGACCGTTGAGCAATAGCGATGAGCTTCATCGCGGCGACATCGAGAATGCTTGCCACTGTCAGCCCCTCATACGGCTGGGGTAAGTCGACAAATGGATAGGGATACTGGAAGAAGGAGACCTTCACTTCCTCGATCACGACTGAGAGGGTCTCTGGAGCGAGCTGCATGACTTCGGGGTTCAGATGCGCTTTGCGCAGCTCGCCCATCAGCAAGTCGGGAAGCACGTCCTGCTCTGAGAAGAAGTCAAGGTCGAACGACAGCCTGTGGCCAAGGAGCAACGCGAGAGAGGTTCCTCCCGCCAGGATGAAGCGGTGCCGCGTCACTGTGGGAGCAAGGCGAGGAATCAGCGCCAGGGCCCCTGGTGTCATCGCTTCAGGATGCACGGCTTACCTCAAACCAGGCAGACCAGAAGCGCCGTGAACGCGCCGACAGCCCTTTGTTTGATGCGAGAACTTGCAGGATGATATTAGTCGGGTATTGACGCTGCAGCCACCAGACGGCGTGCAAACTTCCGGTCTCGAGGATCCGACTGATCACATATGCTGCGTGCCGGTGCAGGTCGACGGCAGTAGGATCGGTGTCCCAGAAGTAGCGATAGAACGGAGGTGGGATGCTCCCCTCCTTCCTGAGAGCGGCAACCTTGGCGGCAACATCAGCGCGCGCCATGGGCCCCAGGTATGTCTGAACCGTCCGAGTTCCACTGCGGCGAACCAGGTATGCATACTGTCGATTGCCCATCGTGCGGATCAGGATACTCATGTCGGTACTCCTTGGCAGATGGCGCTATGTTCAATCTCTCTATTTCTAGTTTACACTACATTTGTGTGTAAGCAACACCGCCTATTCTCGACCGCTTGAACTTACCACTTGCCAAGCTATTTACCAGCTGACCCCAAAGGAAGGCGACGCCGAAGGCGGCCGAGGAGGATGCGCCAGCCGTCGATGTGCAGAGCGGCGCTGCATACCATGTAACAAGCAGCGGCTGCGCCACACACAACGACCAACCGCAGCGCGACGCCGACGAAGCCGTGAGCTGCGCCGATCCATGACTTGCCAAGCAGGGCGATGCCAATCACGGGGATCACCGCACAAAGCGTCCTGGCGATCTGAGACACAAGCGGGTAGTGACGAGTCGTTCGCACCTCACCGCGGAAGAACTTGCGAACCAGCAGGACGTCCATGACTGTGCCTACCGTCACAGCAGCAGTCGTCGAAAGAGCGATGCCCGCTGCCCCGAACCACATGCCAAACAGCCAGTCGGTGACCGCATTGATCACGATCATCGCGACGCCGACGACCAGCGGCGTCCGCGTGTCCTTGAACGAGTAAAACACGCGGTGAAAGACGGGAAACAGCGCCTGCCCGAGGAGACCAAGACAATACATCTGAACGCATGCTGCAGTCAGGCGCGTGGCCGCTGCGTCAAACGCCCCGCGCTGGAACAGGAGACGCACGATGGGTACGGCCAGCACGACCAGCCCGGCAATGCAGGGGACCATGATGTAGATCATGAGCGCCACCGTCTTCCTGATGCGGTCCTCAAAGGTCGCAAGCAACGTCCCGTCGACAGCCATGGATGAGAACCACGGGAATACGGCCGTGACGATCGGCGTGGCCGCCAACGCCAGGGGCAGGTTCCACAGCCGGTTCGAGTAGTCAAGGGCCGAGACGCTCCCCTGCACAAGGTGCGACGCAAACCATCGGTCCACGATCGTGTTCAGCGAACCGCCGCCGCCTGAGATGATCAGCGGGACGAGCAGGGCAGCAAAGGCTCCGATGGTACGCCATTCCATACGCCGCACGTCCAGATGGCGAAAGAAATCCCTGTGGCTTCGAAGGAACCAGAAGATCGGGGCGAAGCCGATGACCGCCATCACCGTCTGACCCAGCGAGTAACTCTGGATGCCCAGCGGCGATGAGAAGAAGAGCAGGCACCCCACCAGGAACACGTTGCCGATGATGTTAGACAGCAGAGGAATAAGGAACTGGCCCTCGGCCTGCGACAGGCCAGTCACCAAGCCAGTCATCACGTTGAAGAACCCCATCGGCACCAGCAGGCGCGTTACCTTGACCGCCAGGTCGTAGCGGGAGCCCGTGAAACTGGGCGCGAACACGTGGACCAGCTGAGGAGCAAATATCAGGACGAGCCCCGACACGACGAGGAAGGCCATCCCCCAGACAACAGCCACCTGGTTAACCAGCTCGCGAGCGTGCGCCGCATCCTCCTTGCGGTGTGCGATGTACCATGGCACGATAAGTGTGCTGAGTCCTATCGAAACGATCCCGAGCAGGACACTGGGAACCATCATCCCGATGAGGAAGGCGTCCGTGACACCAGTCGCCCCCCAGTTGTGCGCCACGATAGCGTCGCGCGCGAAGCCGATGAATTTGCTGAGCAGCGTGATGACGCTCAGAAACACCGCTGCCTGCGCGACCGACTGCCTGCGCAGTAGCCGATGGCCACGCGACGTGGCCCCCCTTGCTGCTGTCTGCTGCCTGATATCCTCCACCACTATGACGCCTCCGCATCTGGAACCGTAGTACGATAGCACGAGGAATCGGGAGTGCAACCACCAAACCGTGGACGCCTTTGGGGTCAGCTGGTAATTAGCCATGGGTGGTACATCTATTGGGTCAGCTGGTAAAGAGACTCCCGAGCCCAAGGATGTTTTTGTATCCGGGGGTGTTCTGCATATTCGTCCAATACGAGGGGCGTAGTTCGGAAATGGTGACTTCGCCGTCCACCTGCCAACGGAGGCGTTGTTCTCGTGCCCCGTCATTCCCGCGAAGGCGAGAATCCACTCTTATGCTTCGGCTGGGGACTTTGGACTGCTCTCCGTTTCAGATACTGAACTTACCATCCAAGCACCTATTTACCAGCTGACCCCAATAGCTCAAAGGTCTGCAGTGGCCGGTATTCTATCGGAATGGAGCCAACGGTTCCGGACCGCGTGACGCCGCGTGTCAGAACGACGGCCCGGGGCGGCTTGTACTGCTCGAGAAACGAGGTGAACCCACGCCCAGCAGACGGATCGCCGCTCCACTTCACCTCCACCGGCAACAGGTCACCGTCAGCGACGACGAAGTCGACCTCGGCTCCAGACGTCTTGCGCCAGTAGTGCAGTCGCTCGCCTTGTTGCAGGGAACGGCTCAGCGCGAGGAACGCGTAGTTCTCGGCAATGGCACCGGCATCCCCTCGTCGTTCGATAGGCAGGAAGCTGCCACGGGCCCAGTTGAGCAGCCCGGTGTCACCGAAGTACAGCTTGGGTGTCCGCTTGACCTCCGAACGCACGTTGCGTGCCAGTGGGGGGACCAAGTGCACCAGATAAAGCTGTTGCAGAATCTGCAGATAGCGCCCCAGCGTCTTATCCGAGACACCGATGTCCGATGCAATCTCACGGACGTTCACCATCGAGCCGGCACTTGCTGACACGGCATGAATGAACCGTTCGAATGCAGCCTCATCGCCAATCCTGGTCAGCGCGTCGACATCGCGCTGCGCATAGACACGGATGAGGTCGCCAAGGTACTGCATCTTCATCTCGGCCGTTGCCAGCAGCGCCACGCGAGGATACCCTCCGTACTGGAGATACTCACTGAACAGACGGTCGACTTGTGGCAGAACGTCTCCTTGCGCCACCTTCACACCTGCCAGCGACCCATAACCCCTGAAGTCAAGATACTCCCGAAAGGACAGGGCCGACAGCTCAAACATCACGATGCGCCCGACCAGCTCGTCGCTGAAGCCGCGGGCAATCGCCAGCGATGACGACCCCGAGACGACCAGCTTGAGGTGTGGATGGTAGTCGACGCACAGCTTGATGAACCGCGGGAAGTCCGGCAGATGCTGGATCTCGTCAATGAAGACCATCCCTCCGCCCGTCACCTGCTCCAGCGCGTCAGGCCCAGCCAAGGCGATATCGCGGTCCTCGGGGACTTCCATGTCGAGCACATGCACCGGGCCCGACATCTGCCGTCCGAGCAGGTACATCAGGGAGGTCTTGCCTGTCCGGCGGCCCCCGGAGATCAGGATCGCTTCGTGCTCCTTAAGCCATGGCGTGACACGGGGGACAATGTCGCGCGAACGCAGCTGCAGCCCGGCAAGCTCATCGAGAGATTTCATACTCGTATCGTACTCATCCTCCGTAACAAGTCAATACTTGCGGAGTTGTTGTCCGCAATAAGTCAATATTTGCGGAGTAACCCAGCGCCAACTATGACTCGCGTCGCCGCCCATCGCCTGATTCGTCATTCCCGCGAAGGCGGGAATCCAGTCTTATCCTCGCGACGGACTATAGACGGACAGCTCTCCATCTCAGGTGCTGAACTTACCACTCGGCGCCCATTTGCCAGCTGTCCCCCGGCTAGCGGGCTCCCCTCCTGCGCAGGACCGCAGGGATCGTGGCAGCCAGGATGCGTATGTCCAACCAGAGGCTCCAGTGCGTGATATAGTCCATGTCCAGCCGCACCCGCTCCGCATAGTCCAGATCACTGCGCCCGCTGACCTGCCACAGCCCCGTGAGCCCAGGCCGAACGCGCAGGATGACAGCAGCAGCAGGGCCATACCTGGCAATTTCATCCCCGACGATGGGTCGTGGTCCCACCAGCGAGAGATCTCCACGGAGGACATTGAACAGCTGTGGCAGTTCGTCCAGCGACGTTCGGCGCAGCCAGCGTCCCAGCGGCGTTATCCGCGGGTCGTCTCGCAGTTTGTACGTCGCTTCGTATTCAGCGCGCAGGGATGGATCGTCCGCCAGCATGTCTTGCAGGCGCGCCTCGGCGTCCATGACCATGGAACGGAATTTGTAGACTCGGATGGGCCTGCCGCCCTCACCCAGACGCTGGTGCCCAAACAGGACAGGACCACGGGACATAAGCTTCACGAGCGCAGCGAGGACAAGCAGGAGCGGCGAGAGGATCACGACGCCGGCGCTCGCCAGCAGGACGTCCATGAGGCGTTTGACACGGGCACCCACCCCGACGACAAGGAGGTCCCGCACCCTGAGCACCGGCGTGCGGCCCACAAACAGGACATCGGATGGATACGGCAGTGTACGTACAGTGCCGCCCAGCGCGTAGACCGTAACATAGCGGCGCAGGCACAGTTCCACCATGTCAGACATCTCAGGCAGGGGCGACGCCAGCAGGACAGCGTGTGTTGTGCCAACGTCCAGCAGGGCCTCGAGTTCAGAAGTGGAACCTACCGTGGCCGCCCTACCCTCCATCCGCAGCAGCTGCATCCCCAACCATCGCTGGATGCTGATCATATCCAGACCGGCCACCGCGAGGTCGTCCATGCTCCCCACAACAACAGCAGGCACAAGGTCCATGCCGTGCGCATACCTGCGCCGCCGGACGGCGACCATGGCCTGCTCCAACCCCACCTGCAGGGCGAACGACAGGACCAGGAAGTACACGAGTGTCAGGCGCGAGAACAGTGTGTTCTTGACCAGGTACGCGACCAGCAGGTACAGGAACGTCGCATAGACAAGCCCGTCCACCACGACACCGGTCCGGTCCGCGGTGACGTGCCCGTTGTCATACATCCCCCGCAGGTACAGATAGCTGATGTCCACACCCGCGAACAGCCCCAGCGAAATCCAGTACCACTGCACATTGATGGTCACCGTGGCAAACCGGAATCGTGCAAGCAGGGCGAGCAGGAACGCCGCCAGCAGGCAGAGAGCGTCAAGAAGGGGGCGCAGGTTACGCCGTCGCATGGTCTCCCCTCACGTGGTCCCAGTATCCTGGATTCATGCTCATCCCACGGCACCATCCCCTGGGCAGGAGCCGATATGCGCGTCCCAGGCGGTATGCTACCAACTTCACCACGTCCCGTGCGAGGGCCTCCGGAACATGCAGCAACGCGCCGTGCGAGGCCAGATATCGCATTTCGGATCTCACGAACCGCACCCCCTCGCCGCCAGCGGATCCGAATGCCTGCAGGAGCCACGCGTTGTCAGTGTGCATGACACCGGTATCGAAGTAGCGCCGTGCCTCTGCGCTCATCGTCAGGGCATGCGAATGGACGACGCGTGCCTCGGCACAGTACGCGACACCGTAGCTCGCCTGAAGGAGCCGCGCGGCAGTCAGCATATCCTCGCCAAGGATGCACGGGGACGGGAAGCCGCCCACCGCCAGCAGTGCAGAACGCCGCCACGCGGCGAACGAGTTGGAGCAGAAAGCCGCCTTGATACCGAGCCTGGCCGCGTCGTCCATCGTGTGCACAGCTCCGGCGTCCGGGTAGTTGAACAGCCGCGCATGGCGCTCGATGGCGTCCACTCCCGGCCACGGGACCTGCCGGCCATACGCCGCGCCGATCCGTGGGTCGTCCAGGCATGCGACCAAGGTATGCAGCGCGTTGGCGTCCGCGAGCACGGCATCCTGGGTCATGAACACGACGATGTCGGTCTCGCCCAGGCGGTCGACCGCCATCTGCCGTGTCGCTCCGTGGTCGAACCGCGCCTTGTCCACCGGCACCACGTCGGCGCCGCCCTGCGTGAAAGCCTCCGCCGTACCATCAGATGACCCAGAATCGAGAACCAGCCAGACGTCGGGCTGCAGGCGCTGTGACTGCACACCTGCAATTACTGCAGCTGCGGTCGTGCCGGCCTTCAGGGTCAGGATCACGAGAGCGACGCGCACACTCATACTGTTTCCTTCCTGCTGGACGAATCCAGCGGAAGACACGTCAGGGCCCAATCGACCGCGAGGTTGCGAAACCCCAGCACACCAGCGTGCGTGGCCGTGTAGACAAGGTATCCCGGGTTCAGCAGGAAGCGCACAAAAGGCGTCCTGCTGTAGAACCATGCCAGGAAGGAACGCCCTGTCATCAATCCACGCTCCTGCAGACCATCGATGAGGGCTAGCCGGGCGTCGAGACGCTCCTGCAGGTACGTGCTCAGCCTCGCACCCCTCCGGTCCAGCCGCGACCGAAGACCGCCATATCCGAAGCGCGCAACCCCTACCTCGTTCCCGCCGTGTTGGCGGTACAGGACGGTTGCCTCACGTAGGGGAGCGACACTATTGCCGCACGCCGCCACCAACCCCAGCCACCAGTCGTGCATGGGAATACCTGCAGGAAAGGGCAGTGCCTTCCGCAGCATCGACGTTCTCCCAACCACCGTGCAGCCCGTGACGCTGTTCTTGAGGATGAGGGGGACCACCGCCCGCCCCGCAACCGGCACGATGTTAGACAGGTGCCACATGGACGGAGCCAGTTCGTTGAGGTCTTCATCCACGACCCTCAGGTCTGTGTAGACGAGGTCCGCCCCACTCGATCCGAGCAATGACACAGTTCGTTCGAGCTTGTCGGGCAGCCACACGTCATCCTGATCGCACAGTGCGAAGTACTCTGTATCCACCGTTGACAGTAAGCATTCAAACGTGGCAATAGCACCCTGATTGGTCTCGTGCCGTCCCAGGACCATCTGCACTCCGGGCAGCTTCGCCCTCTGGAGTAGGTCCCAGGTGCCATCGGTGGAAGCGTCGTCCATGACGGATAGTCTTACAGGCAACATGGTCTGCCTCGCCAGGCTCTCCAGCAGCTCTGGGAGCCAGCGAGAACCGTTGTGCGCTCCAAGGAGAATTATCAGGCCGGTCGTGCCAGCCTGCGCCTTCTCAGGCACTGCAGTGATATCTTCCTCAGCCATGGGACTCGTACTGCGCTACGACATCGGCTGCGCTCCCTGCCGCCTGGACGCGTCCGTGTTCGATCCAGACTGCTGTATCGCATACCGCGCGCACGGCTTCCATCGAATGAGAGACAAACACCATGCTGACACCATGGCGCCGCAGATCCAAGATGCGTTCACGTGACTTTTTCTGAAAGTCGGCGTCTCCCACTGCGAGGACCTCGTCGACAAGCAGGATGTCCGGTTTTGTGTGTACCGCGACCGAGAACCCGAGACGGACCAGCATGCCGCTGGAGTACGTACGGATCGGCTGGCCGATGAACTCTCCAAGGCCACTGAATTCAACGATCGCATCGTACTGCTCCTCCGCCTCGCGGCGTGCCAGGCCGAGGATCACCGCGTCCAGGATGATGTTCTCTGCCCCGGACAGGTCTGGGTGGAACCCCGCGCCCAACTCCAGGATCGGGGCAATGCGACCGCAAATACTGATGTGGCCCTCCGATGACAGCATCACACCCGCAAGCAGGGAAAGCATAGTGCTCTTGCCCGCCCCGTTGTGGCCGATGATGCCCACTGCCTGACCCGGCTCCACCGAAAACGACACGTCGTGCAATGCCTCGAACCGGGCATGCTGCATGCTCTCCACGGCCGATGGCAGGTGAAACAGGAAACTCTTGAACCCGGCCCTTAACTTGAAGTACAGTGGGTAGCTCTTGCTAACGTGGTCGACGCGTATCTCGCCGGTAATCATAATGCCTCCGCGAAGCGCCATCGCAGCCGCGAGAAGACCCACCACCCAACACCCAGCCAGATGGCCCCGTAGATCAGCGAAAGCCCCGCCATCCTCCACTGGAACGTCCCGTGGAGCAGAAGATTCTGGTAGTTGACGACCAGCGGCGTCATGGGGTTGAGAAACAAAAGCGTCCGGAAGCGTTCAGGCACCATGTCCATGCGGTAGACGACCGGCGTGGCATAGAAGACGATGCTGAGCAGAATCGTGACCAGCCGTTCCAGGTCCCGGAAGAACAAGTTGGCTGACGAAACCAGCAGGCCAAATCCCAGGATGAGAAGAAACTGCAGGCCCACGAGGATGGGTAGGCCATACAGCCAGCTGAGCTTGGGCCATACCCCGTACAGTGCTGCCACGACCGCGATGACTGGCAACGACAGCACGAAATGGAATGCATCGTTCAGCACACTGGCCAGTGGCAGCGCTTCCCGGGGAAAGGCAACCTTCTTGATGAGAGAGGCGTTATTGAGGAACACACTCGTGCAGACTGTCAACGAGTTCGTGAACCACTGCCACGTGAACAATCCTGCGATCAGGAACAACCCATAATCCTCAACGTTGATACGCACGATAACCTTGAACGCGAAGAAGTACACCAGCGCCTGTGCGGCAGGCGAGGCAACCGACCACACGTATCCCAGGAAGCTGTTGCGGTATCGTACCTTGAGCTCCTTGCGCGTGAGTTCACGGACGAGATCCAGCGACCAGCGTACCCGCGCATTCATGTGGGTGCTCCCAGTAGTCGTCCTCATGTCATTCGCATCCTTGGTAAGCTCTCATTGAGGGTCAGGTTGGGATTGTAGAACGGATCAGCGTCTAGCTCCGGCCCCCACCGAGACCTCATCTCACGAGTTGCAGCGAGAAAGACCGGCAACCGGTCAGGTGACAAATCGCTCCCGCGCGTAGCAGACTCACAGTGAACTAGCTTCGCATCAGGCGTACAGACAATTCGATATCCATGATTGTGCAGACGCATACAGAGATCCACGTCTCCATATGCAAGTGGGAATGTTTCGTCAAAGCCGCCAACCTCTTGAAACGCGCTCCTCCGGACAAGCAAACACGCCGCTGTAGCTGCGGAGACGTCCCGTACGTCCCCCGACATCTTGTCTAGCGCCACCTCTTGCTGGTCACTGCCACCCTGGCTTCTATGTCCTGCAAGACCCCCCATTCCCAACACTACCCCGTTGTGCTGGACGTAGCCATCAGGGTAGATCAAGCGAGCACCCACTGCTCCAACCTCTGGGTCTATCAACCATTGTGCCATCGCCTCCAGCCAATCACGAGACAGGGCACGGACGTCATCGTTGAGGAGAAGCAAGGCATCACCTCTTGCCTGAGCTGCACCCCAGTTGTTGATAAGAGAATAGTTGAACGGTCTCTTGCCATAATCCAAGACACGGACTCTGTCGATCTGTCCTATCTCACGATACAGTGCAAGTGTTTCGGGCTGTCTGCTCCCGTTCTCGAGCACCAGCACTTCGCGGACGGATGGAGTCGCCCCCAGAGAACTCTTCACGGCCTCCGCAAGCATGCGGGGGTTGTCATGCGAGGGAATGATCACTGACACGGCCAAGTCTTTGGGCAAGTCAAGGCATACCTTGTAGTGGCCCAACACTGGCCTGCAAATGACTTCGCCCTCAAGTCCCACTTTCGCCAGGTGTTCTGTCAACGCTCTTCTCCCGGCTTCATAGGCATAGCACTTGGCAACAGTGTTGCCTGCGGTGGAAGATGGACTCATACGCCAGTGGTACAGCACCTGGGGAACGTGAACGATCTGGTGTGCCTGTTCGCTGCACCGCAGAATGAGATCGTAGTCCTGCGACCCGTCAAAACCTGGGCGTAGTCCCCCAACGGTGTCAAGGAGCCCTTTGCGGACACAGAGCAGGTGAGCTACGTAGTTGACGCCCAGGGCTAGGTGGGGAGACCAGTCGGGCTTGAAGACAGGGTCCATGCGCCGTCCCGACGCATGATCAAGCTTGTCTTCATCGGAGTAGAGCATGTCTGGCTGCCCGTACCCAACAACCGCACGTGCAATCGAGGACAACGCGAATGGAGCTAGTGTGTCATCATGATCCAGCAACGCGACGTATGTCCCGGCCGCCAGCGCAAGAGCCGCGTTCGTGTTCCCCGCAATTCCCCGGTTCTCGCCGAGATGTACCACATGAATCCGCTGGTCTTTAGCTGCCCAACGGTCAAGCACCTGGCCAACATCCTCGTCCGCCGAGCCTGCATCCGCTATACAGAGCTCCCATCGCGGCCACGTCTGATCCACTACTGACGCCACCATCGCATTCAGCGCTTTCAGGGGAGTCTTGTAGACGGGGACTACGACACTGACGACAGGGCCTCCTGGCACATCATACTCCCTGAGTTCGGCCAATGCAGCGCCAGATGGCTCGTTTCTGCGGATCCACAGGTCGTATTGCGTCAGACTCTTATCCGAGCTATAGAAGAGACTCTGTGGGATCTGTGCAGTGTCCGAACGGAGCGGACCGACTTCCCTGAGCTGGCTCACCGCGACTGAGGCGGTTCCAGGGCCACTGCAGGAGAGCAATATCGTAAGGTCTTGGCCGCTGGAGGACCGCACGGGGCGAAATCGGAAGTGAGTCATTCCTTCTTCCGGAATCCATCTCCCTGCCATTGAGCACCGCCGCACAATAGTACCAGCCGCATCTGCTACGGTCAGTTCGATTCGAGTTCTGCGCGAAGCTCTCACACGAACAGAAACTCCCGACAGAGACGGGAAGTCGCACTGGAAGACCACGACCACGCCCGGGGCAAGCTGTTGATACTCAATCTCGGTGAGTGGCCAAGCCGGCGTCTCATATCCCACGAACCGTGCACCGAACGCTTCTCCGCTCCGCAAGGCGTATACGACGCGCCTGGCAGTGGCAGACATTCCTCGACTCCGAATGTACAGCGGTATCTTCCGTATCTTCGATACGAATGTCGACAAGTTCAAAGACGCTCCTGAGGTTCTTCGTGTGGCATTCCAGAAGAGCACGCCCCCACGTTCCCCGCGTCAAGTTCCGCGACCTCACAGAACGCGGCGGCGCCTGGCCCGAACCCTTCCAGTCTCAGGCGTCTACTAACCAAGTCGCGTCCTTTCAATGGCTCCCTCTTCCCACCACATGGCTCGCCACTGCCCGCGCATAACGGAGCCGCTCCAGCAGTCTCCACCCCCGAGTCGACTGCATAGCTGAGATCTGGCGTTGCCTGAGTTCGGCCTGTTCGTTCAGTCTATAGACGCACTGGGCATATCGCGCCATGGAGTGCCACGAGTCGCCAGGAGTCGCCTTACCCTGACCCACATTGGCATCCACCCTCTCCAGGATGCCTCTGATGTTTGTTTCCAGCGAGCAATTGGAGCGGGCCCATGAACGAAGAGCATCTGTCCCGTCGCGGGCATGGGAGAAACCGGCTTCAAGACAGTCGGCAAGCTGTGTTGCACTCAGCCGCTCCAGGGCATCCCTTCCCGAGAAGTTGTACTCTGCGGCTTGCTCGACTGACTCAGGGCGAATCCATCCTGGTCCGCCGAAGATGTCATAGCAGAACACAGGAACGCCCACTGCGAATGCCTGAATGACCGTGCGTCCTATCGACACGACTGCATCGTGTCCGCGAACGACGTCTGGCGTCACAAGCACTGGACTCGTCTCACCACCGACGTATTCCACCGTGATGCCCCTGTGTACGAGCATCGCCGTCGCAGCCCGTACTTCTTCAGGAGCATGGTTGCTGACGATAACAACTGACTTCAGTTCGTGGGTTTTTGGCGGCGCGGCCGGACCCTCAAACCAGTCAGCGGTCAGTGAGTTGGGCAGGATTGCGATACTTTCCGGCGGAATCGACAACGACCTGAGTGCGCGGGCTGTCTCTTGGCTCACGGCGGCATACAGGTCTATGCCTCCACCAAGCGGCGGCGTTTCGAGCGGCTCCGAGGGCCCAAGGCTACTGAAGACTACTTTTCGGGCACCTGTCCGGCCTGAACCCAGAACCGTAGAAATGGTAGGCCAGTGATGTGCCCACAGGAGGTCGAAGTCGCGCTGCAGCGACGAGTCGTCGAGGGAGACGACAGTCATCCCATTGTCGATGAACAGCCGCTGCATGGGCTGGCCCACATCCCAGGCCGCTACCGTTACGTCCCATCCCCAGTCGCGAAACAACCGCCCCAAGTCGAGCGTGACGAGCTCGGAACCAGCCAGCGCCCGCAGGTGGTAGTTGGTCAGGAGGATACTTCTGTCCCGTTCGACGGCCGTCACTTGGCCACGGTCTGCCACTTCAATTTCCATTCCCTGAGCCTGCAGGATACTCTCCAGCTGTGAGATGCTAGGACTTTGGCCACTTCATCCCGCATCTGCTGCTGAGTCATATGCGAGTAGTCCTCGTTGATGCGAACCGACGTGCCGAATGCCTCCTCAATCCACCGCATAGGCACAGTCGCTTTCCAGCTCTTCAGATGAAAGGCCTCCTTCAGAAAGTGCGGAGCGTCATCCATCACCTTCAGTATTTCTTCGGTCTCATGGCTGCTGCCAATGAGCGGCAAATCTGGATTACTCGCATACTTGGCCAGAGTCGTGACATGAGTGACTGCGTCCAGGGCATGGTTGCGATAGTACTGATCCTCCTTGTCGAGATGCGCGCTATCTAGGTACCATGACAGGTGGCGGCCCTGGTAGTCTCCACGAGTTCTCAACGAAGGCGCAACGGCGTATGGTGTACCAGGTCTATACAAAGCGAAGGTCGTATCCGTGTCCGCCTCGAAGACATCGGGTTCGACCTCGCGACCGTACAGGTTCTCCTGGCCCATGAGCACGAACTGCTTCAGGTAGTAGTAGTCCGGAATGTCGGTCAGCAGCAGCCCGAGTCCGGCCTTGACATAATCCGGATGCCTGTTCATCACGGCATAGAGGTGAGGAATAACGTCCCGGGGGCAAGATTCGATGGGCAATATGTCTGGATCCGTGTACACAAACCACTCGTTGCGGATGACACGCCTGAGTTGCCGGATCCTCCAGAGGGCCGTGTGACCCAGATTCGTCTTTAGTCGAAGCACGGGATATGAACACTCCCGAAGAAACGCTACCAAGTCCGGGTAGGTCGATGCATTGTCGATGATGACGATGTTGCAGCATCCTGCATGAGATAACCAGCTCAGGAGCTGGCGAAGGCACGTCAGACGATCGCGCGTGTTCACGAAGATCGGCATCCTCGCGGGGTACTCCACGTCAGTTTGGAGTCCCTCTCGAATCCTTATGATCAGCTCGGCGGCATTTCTGACGATCATAACGACGCACTGCGATCCTGGTTCCGCCGCCCATGCGCAGCAAAGCATGGAGGCTCGGTAGACCCAAGCTCGCAGCTGTGGCCCACATAGTATTCGACAGTTCGTTTCAGAACCGCTTTCACGTCTGAGATGAGGGTCCAGTCGATGCGCTCCTCTGTCTTTGTGCTGTCGATCGCATATCTCCTGTCATGCCCGGGACGGTCGGGGACGAAAGTGATGAGCCTGGTGTAGTCTTCTTCGGGTTTGCCGGTCTGCTGGGCGAGAAGGTGGAGGAGCAGATGGATGAGGCCGATGTTACTCATCTCGTTGCCACCGCCGACGTTGTATATGGAGCCTGGAGTGCCTTTGCGCAGGACGGCGTTGATGGCATGACAGTTGTCCTCGACGTACAGCCAGTCGCGCACGTTGCGGCCGTCGCCGTAGACGGGGATGGGTTCACCGGCCAGAGCCTTCCTGATGGTGAGGGGGATGAGCTTCTCGGGGTACTGGCGGGGACCATAGTTGTTGGAGCTGCGGGTGATCAGGGTGGGCATGCCGTACGTCCGGTGATATGCCTGGGCCATCATGTCCCCTGCTGCCTTGGAGACGCTGTAGGGACTGCTGGGGCGCAGGGGCGAGTCCTCGGTGAACTTCTCCGTGCTCTCGATGGGGAGGTCGCCGTACACCTCGTCCGTGCTGATGTACAGGAAACGGGTGGTGTCCATGCAAGCGTCTTGCTGCCACTGCCTGCGGGCCACGTCCAGCAGGACCTGGGTGCCCAGCACGTTGGTGCGCACGAAGACGTCGGGGCCATCGATGCTGCGGTCCACGTGGGACTCGGCGGCGAAGTGGACGACCAGCGTTGGATGATACCGCGCGAAGATGGCCTCCACGGCGGCACGGTCCGCAACGTCGGCCTGCACGAAGGCATAGCGGGGATCGCCTGCGACTTCTTTGACATTGTCGGGGTTGCCGGCATAGGTCAGCGCGTCGAGGTTAATGAGGCGGAGGTCTGGGTCCTTCCGCATCTGCTGGAGGATGAAGCAGGAGCCGATAAAGCCGCAGCCTCCGGTAACGAGCATGACCTCACCCATGGAACAGCACCTCCCGATACCGAAGGAGGCAGTCGTCGAGGGCGTCCTCCCAGGGGCGCATGCCATTCAGCTGTTCGAGCTCGAACTTGCGGTCGGCCAGCACCGAGTAGGCGGGCCGGCGCGCAGGGGCGGGGTAGTTCGCGGTCTGGATGGGGATAACCGGGATGCTCAGGCCCAGGCGGCGCACGATGTAGGTGGCGAAGGTATGCCAGCTGGCCTGCCCTGTGTTGACGCAATGGTACGTCCCAGAGCAGCCGTCCTCGATGGCCGTCCACAGCTGGTGCACGACGTCCTCGGTGAACGTGGGACTGCCGACCTGGTCGTCCACGATGCGCAGTTCGTCCTTCTCACGGGCCAGCCGCAGGATCGTGCGGACGAAGTTGTGCCCGCTCCTGCCGTACATCCAGGCGAGCCGCAGGATGAGATGGTCCGGGTTGGCTTCCCGGGTCGCCTGCTCGCCTTGCAGTTTCGTCCTGCCATAGACGGAAAGAGGACCCGTTGGGGCATCCTCATCGTACGGTTCAGACGCGGTGCCGTCGAAGACGTAGTCGGTGGAGAAGTACACGACTCTGGCGCCAATGCGGCGGGCAGCCTGGGCCACGTTGCGGGCGCCCAGGACGTTGACGCGGTACGCCGCGTCCCGTTCCGTCTCGGCCCGGTCCACTGCAGTCCAGGCTGCGCAGTTAACCACGACCTCAGGGTGCAATGCCTCCACCTCCTGCCGCAGGCTGGCGCGGTCCGTGACGTCCAGCTCATCCATGACACGGGCAGTCACCTCCACGGTGGGAGAAAGGAGACGAACAACGTCACTGCCCAGCTGGCCGTCGGCGCCAACGACGAGAAGTCTCACCTTGCACACTCCTTCAGGTACTCAGCAAGAGTTGGAAGGCCGGCGTCCCGAAGTGAGACGATGGGCATGCCGATGTTCTGAATCGGCCAACCCACGCCCAGTTGAGAGTCGGACCACACGATCCCCGCCTCGTCCTCAGGGTCGTAGTACGTGGAGCACTTGTATACGAACTCGGTACCGTCCTCGAGCGCAAGGAACCCGTGCGCCATGCCGGCCGGGACGTAGAGCTCGCGTCTGTTGGCAGCGGAGAGCTCGATGCCGAACCAGCGGCGAAATGTGGGGGAGGCGGGGTCGACGTCCACGGCGACGTCCCAGACTGCGCCCGCGACACAGCGGACCAGCTTGGCCTGGGGATACGTCCTCTGAAGGTGCAGGCCGCGGAGCACTCCGCGCGAGGAGCGGGAGTGGTTGTCCTGAATGAAGACGTCCCAGATGCCGGCGGCTGCGAAGTCGCCGGTGCGGTATGTCTCCATGAAGAAGCCACGCTCATCCCCATGCACGACAGCTTCGATCCACTGCACGCGGGGAAGATCGGTCGTATGGAAGGTGAAGTGCTCACTCATCAGCGTGGTTCCTCCTCCAGGCCAAGACAAAGCTCGGCGGCGAGCTCACTTGCCCGGCGCAGGGATGGGAACGTACCAGCGTCCGTCCACCAGCCCTCGAGCACGGCATACGTGCATGTCCCTGCATGGATGTAGGCGTTGTTGACGTCGGTGATTTCCAGCTCACCACGGTGCGACGGCTTCAACGTATCGATGATGTCGAATACGGCGCCATCGTAGAGATAGATGCCGGTGACGGCGTACCTGGACTTCGGCTGGTGCGGCTTCTCCTCGATGCCCACGATATGGCCATCAGGCAGGAGCTCGGCCACGCCAAAGCGCTCCGGGTCATCGACCTCCTTGAGAAGAAGGCGCGCGCCGGACCCCTGCCGCTCGAATGCCCGGACGGCGGGCGTCAGGTCGTCCTCAAAGACGTTGTCTCCCAGAATGACGCAGGAACTGTCACCACAGCAGAAGCCGCGCGCAAGGCCCAGTGCCTGGGCAATGCCGCCTGCCTGGTCCTGCACCTTGTAGGTGAAGTCCAAGCCGAAGTCGTGGCCGCTGCCCAGCAGTTCCATGACATCCCCCATGTGGTCACGCCCCGTCACGATGAGGATCTCGGTGACCCTTGCTTGCTTGAGGCGCGCGATGGGGTGCTCGATCATGGGGTAGTTGCCCACGGGCAGCAGGTGCTTGTTGGTGACAGTGGTCAGGGGGTGGAGACGCGAGCCGGTGCCTCCTGCCAGGACGATACCTTTCATGACATCTCTCCTCCATGCAGCAGAGTACGCTTGTTTTCGACGAGAAACTCGTACAGGGCCTGGTTCCAGTCGCTCATCATGTCCTGCCCCTCGAGGCGCAGGTGCTCATGCGCGAGTGGCGTCCGCAAGGGGCGGGGCACACGGTTGGGGATGTCCACAGCATGCACGGGGACAATCTGAACGTCCACGTCGAGAGTACTCGCGACGGAGACGGCAAAGTCGTGCCGCGAGGTCTGGCCCTTGCCGGTGACGTGGTAGGTGCCAACTGCGCCACGCTGGATGAGCAGCATGGTCTGCTGGACGACCTCCCCAGCGCTGGTCGGGCTCATGACCTGGTCGTCGGGCAAATCCAGCCGGGCACCGGTCTGCGAAGCCCGCACGACGGCCGTCACAGGATTGTCGCCGTGTGCACCGTAAACGTAGGCAATGCGCAGGACCAGGCTGTCGGGATTCGCACGCCAGACGGCCTCTTCGCTCATGAGCTTCGTGCGTCCATACCAGTTGACGGGGTTGGGCACGTCCCGCTCGACGTAGGGTCTGTCCGCCGTCCCGTCGAACACATAGTCTGTGCTGAAGTGTACGACCTTGGCGGCCACCTTGTAGGCGGCATGGGCAACGTTGCGGGCGCCCAGGACATTGATGCGGTACGCTGCATCGCGGTCCTTTTCGCACGCGTCGACGCTGGGCTGGGCGGCACAGTTGATGACCACGGTTGGCTGGAGTTCCAGCACCGTACGCTCGACTGCCATACTGTCTGTGATGTCGCACTGCACATGTGTCAGGCCGATCAGGTCGTCCAGCGACGACAGCCGATCCATAAACTCCCTGCCCAAGCGCCCGCCGGCACCCACCACGAGGACGGTCATGGCTCAATGGTATCACTCATCGGATGGTAACGCTTGACCCCAAGAAGGCAGCTAGTCGAAGAGGGTCTCAACGGTTTCACTGAGGAACTGGCGCAGGTCATCCACCAGCTCCGGACGTTTGAGGGCAAGGGCGATGTTGGCCTTCAGCAGGCCCATCTGGTCACCCACGTCGTACCGGTTGCCCTTGAACTCGTAAGCGTAGACCTTCTTGAAGGGCAGCATGGCCTCGATGGCGTCGGTCAACTGGACTTCGCCATTCCTGCCCGGTTCCGTGTGCTCGATGGCGTCGAAAATGCCGGGCGTCAGGATGTAACGGCCCACGATAGCCAAGTTGGTGGGGGCATTGGCGGGCTCGGGCTTCTCGACCAGGCGGCTCACGTCCCAGACGCTGGGGGCTACCTGTGTCCCCTCGATGATACCATAGCTACCTGTCTCCTCGCGTGGCACCTGCATGACTGCGATGACCATGCCGGGGAACCGGCGTGCGACCTGCTCCATCTGTGCAAGACAGGGCGTCGGGCCGTCGATGATGTCGTCTGCAAGGAGGACGGCAAACGGGTCGCCGTCAATGAAAGCACGTGCTTGCAGGATCGCGTCTCCCAAGCCACGCGGCATCTTCTGACGAACATAGTAGACCTGGATCAGGTTGGAGATGCGCTGGATCGCGCGCAGGTCGTCAAGTCTGCCATGAGCCTCCAGCTCGTGTTCCAGTTCGACCGAGTGGTCGAAGTAGTCCTCAATGGCATGCTTGCCGCGTCCCGTCACCATCAGGACGCTCTGAATGCCGGCATCGATGGCTTCCTCCACGACATACTGGATGGCCGGCTTGTCGACGACCGGCAGCATCTCTTTAGGCTGTGACTTGGTAAGCGGCAGCAGGCGTGTCCCCATACCGGCTACCGGGATGACCGCTTTGCGGACTATTGGATTCTCCATCATGCCCTCTTGGCGCTTGTTCATGGCGTACCCAGCGATGCCAGTGTCTCGTCGAACACCTTTTTCAACTGGTCGACCCGCGCCTGCGTCGTTGCTTCAAACCGCAGCACGAGCAGGGGCTCGGTGTTGCTGGAGCGTACCAGTCCCCAGCCATCCGCCCACTCGACACGGGCTCCATCGATGGTGACGACCTTAACGATGGTGTGCGCCATCTGCGGGAACTTCCTGCGGAACGCGTCGACGAACCCACGCACGAGATGGTCCTTGTCCTCCTCACGGCACGGTCTGCGGATCTCGGGAGAAGCCACCATGGATGGCAGTGCTGTCAACAGGTCGGAAAAAACAAATCCCGGGTCGGCCCTGCGGTGGTTCGCCACAATTTCCAGCAGGCGCATCGAAGCGTAGATGGCGTCATCGTACCCATAGTAGCGGTCGGCGAAGAACATGTGACCGCTCATCTCGCCCGCCAGCTGGGCCTTCTCTTCGCGCATCTTCTTCTTGATGAGCGAGTGCCCTGTCGGCGACATGATGGCCGTACCCCCTAGCTTCTCCACGCCATCGAAAAGGGTCTTGGAGCACTTGACCTCCCCGATGACCTTTGCCTTGCCCGGGCCCTTCCAGTGCACAATAATGTCGGCAGCATAGATGTAGGTCAGTTTGTCGCCCCAGACAACATCACCGTTCTCATCCACGACGCCGATGCGGTCGACGTCGCCGTCATAGGCAATGCCGAAGTCCGCACGTTCGGCAAGCACGCGCCTGCGCAATCCCTCCAGCGTTTCCAGGCGAGCGGGGTCGGGGTGGTGATTGGGGAAGGTGCCATCTGGCTCGACATACATGAACACTACGTCGACGCCCAGTTTCTTCATCAAGGCCGGGACGACCAGCCCCGCACAGCCGTTGGCACAGTCGATGACGACCCTGAGCCGCGGCTTACCTACTGCGCCCAGAGGGCCGTGCCCAAACTGGCTTGCCAACTCGTCACGGTAGGTCGACAGAAGGTCGAGCCGCGACAGAGTCCCGGACTGTGAAACGATGGGGCGGCAGATCTCGGCCAGGTCCGCAATGCGCTGGATGTCGTCGCCATACAGCGTCTCCCGGCCGATGGCAATCTTGAACCCGTTGTACCGTGGCGGGTTGTGGCTGCCGGTGATCATAATCCCGCCATCCACATGCAGAGCAAACAGGGCATAGTAAAGAGCGGGCGTGGGCACAACACCAATGTCCACGACATCGCCACCTTGACCCGTCATACCGTCGATGAGCGCGGCAGCGAGGTCTTCACTGCTGGGGCGCACGTCACGGCCGACCGCAAAGGTCAGCGAGTTCGCGCCGGTCCGTTGTCGCACAAGGTGAACGTACGCCTGGCCGATACATCGGGCTGCTTCGGGCGTCAGTTCCTTGCCGACCTCACCCCTGATGTCGTACATCCGAAACATCGACCTGTCGAACGCCATGCGCCACCTCCCGTACACTGACACCTGCCATGGCCGTGAACAACGCACCTATGCAACGATTCATCGATCGCCATACGTTCCAGCCATGTCCGGCTTCTTCTATTCATGATAGTAGAGGGCGCAGGGGTGTCAAACGGACGACCGCCCGAGGTGTAACATTCTCGGGACAGAAGCACCCCTCAGTACGCCCCTCGCATTGAGAAAACATGTTCGGGAGAAAACATCCTTGGGCTCGTGGGAAGCGCCCCTCGTCTTGGACAAAAGGACTCGGGGGAATGACGGAAGCAGGTGATTTCGACACCTGCAGCACTGGACATGACAACCCCCGAATAGCACGAGGCACCCACCGCCCGCATTGGGGCGGTGGGTGCCTGAGCTGTATCGTGAAACCATCGGCTATGGGTCGACGATGAACTGTCCCTGCACCATGCCCATCCAGCACGAGAAGGGGACGGTACCAGTGGCGGGCGCGGTGAAGGTGATGACGTTCTTGCCAACCGTCAGCGCCTGTGAGATACTGAGGCTTGGCACGACGATACGGTTCGTGCAGGACGTCAGCTCATCGCCCCAGATGATCCAGGTGACCAGCGCCCCCGCCTTGATGTGAATGGTCGCGGGGTCCCAGCCGGAGTACTTGGCGTGCATCTCGACGGTCTGAGCAAGCGGTTGGACCGGCGGGTCCTTCACCGTGAACACGAACGGTTTCGCCTGTGGCGCGCTGGTCCCTCCGGGTCCTGTCGCCGTGACGGTCCAGCTGTAGGTACCGGCGGTCAGGAGCCCTGCGGGGACAGTGAACGAGGGTGCAGTCAGACCTGATCTGTCAAGGATGACGTCCGCTCCCCTGTAGATGACGACCCGATACGTCGCCGCCCCGTCCACAGCATTCCAGCCTAGCGAGGGCATCTTATCGGTCGACGAAGACCCATCGCCAGGCGCTGTGAGAACGGGTGCAGCAGGCGGCAGTACGGTCGTTCCACCAAAGTCAAGCGTCACCACCTGAGTCACCGGAGCCCAGCCCACGGTGGCTCCCAGTTGTTCAGCAACAAAGCGTACTGGCAGCATCGTCCGACCCTTGACAATGACGGGAACGACGAGCACGTTGGCAGGATCGATAGCCACCGGCGTGCCATTCACAGTCGCGAGCGACTTGGCGATGATGAGTTCCAGGGTCTTCGCGCCGAAAACAATCCCGACTGCCGTGCGTGAGGCATCCCATGAAACGGTACCACCCAGCGCCTCGACGATTGCGCGCACCGGCAGCATAGTGCGTCCCTGGACGATAACCGGGACCGCCCCAGTCCCATCGATAAAGATGCGGACGGCATCCACCTGCATGACGGGGTCGCCTACCCGCAGGACGATGGTCTTCACGGACGCTGCGTCAGCGGGCAACCGGGACGGAGCCCATGCACAGCTCACGACGATACCCAGCAACAGGACAAGGGCCGTTCCTCTTCTCGCGTTCATCGCTTCCTCCTCAATCGTCCACGACGATAGTACCGTGGACCATGCCCATCCAGCACGAATAGGGGATGTTGCCGGCGGTTGTGGGCGTGAAGGTGATGTCATTCTCTCCAGGGCCGATGTCTTTGGAGATGTTGAGGCTGGGAATGATGATGCGGCTCGTGCAGCCGGTCACTTCGTCGCCGAAGACCGCAAAGGTCACTGGGGCGCCCTTCTTCACGTGCAGGACAGCCGGCTCGAACCCCGAGTACTTGACGTGCATCTCGATGCGCTGGCTGGTCGTCGGAGGTGTCGTGACAGGAGGTGTCGTAGAGGGAGGCGTGGTGACCGGAGGAGTGGTGGAGGGGGGCGTTGTCGCGGTCGGGCCTGGCGTGATGCGGCCGGTGAAGCCGAACAGGCGCGCACCCGAGCTGAGCGTGAAGATTGCGAACGCTATCACAAGGAGGCCGGCAGCCTTCTGGAAGACAACTACCTTGTGCTGACGCGTCCACGAGGCCGTGACGCCGGCAGTAAACAGCACGGGAAGTGTTCCGACGGCAAACAGGGCCATGATCGAAGCGCCGCGCAGGAAGCTGCCCGAGCCGAGCGCCATAATCTGCATACTTTGCGTGAACCCACACGGGAGGAAGAACGTGAGACCCCCAAGCGCGAGAGGCATAGCCGGGCTGCGAGACGTCTTCATTCTGTCGAGGCCCGAGGTCAGGCGCGCCGGCATCTTGATGCCCAGACGCGTCAATGACGGAGCGAACCCCAAGATGTTGAGGCCGAGGAGCAGCATAAACACCGCGACACCCATGGTCAGGACCGACATGAACCGCCCTGTCAGGGACAGCTCGCCGCCGATGAGGCCGAGAACGCCGCCGAGGACCGCGAATGTGGCGATGCGACCCAGGTGGAAGAGGATGTTGGGGCGCACGACAGCCGACGCAGCGCTCTCGCCCGGGGCCGCCTGGTATGTCTCGGCAAACGCAATGACGATGGCCCCGACCACCGCAAGGCAGGTGCTCAGCGATGCGACGACGCCGACAAGGAGCGCCACGCCGTAGGTTGCGCCAGCTGACGCTGTTCCCACGGCGCTCATCAGTCCCGAGTGCTGGAGCAGGGCGAAGAGCCCCACCAGGCTGCCGGCGATGAGGGCCGCGACAGCCCACTGCCACAGCGGAGTTTTCTGCTGTCGTGTGGGTGCCGGACGGGACATCGAGACCGTGTAGCCGTACTTCTCGGCGCGTTTTCTGAGGGATCCCACGCTTGGCGCATGGTTGTCATAGAAGATCTCGGCAGTCTGCGCGCCGAGGTCGACCTTGACGCCACGCACGCCGTCGACCTTCTTGAACTGGCTTGTGATCAGGGTGGAGCATGCATCACAATGCATGCCACCGACATAGACCTTCGTGCTCTTCATGGCCACCTCGATTACTCCATGTATTTGTCCAGCATGAGGACAATTTCATCGATTTTCTCCTGACCCGCGCCATGCTCCACTGCATCCGTAACACATGTGTTCATGTGCTGGCGGAGCACCGTGATGTTGGCCTTCTTGAGCAGGGCGGCAGCCGACAGTATCTGTTTGGAGACGTCTATGCAGTAGCGGTCCTCTTCGATCATACGGATGATGCCGTCGATCTGACCCCGGGCGGTCCTGAGCGTATCGAGGGCCTTCCTGCTTTCACAAGAACAGTGATCCATCATGTCCTCCTAGTTGATATTGTAGAACTTCAGCAATTTCCGCGCGGTCGACGTGCGTCCCTGCGCATCCATCATTGGAACGTCCGCCAGCACCCAGCCCTGGACGTTCGCCGCGTCCACGCCCGCGTCAACAAATGGCTGAGGATTGAGCGCAAACACCAGATCCTTGCTGTTGGCAAGCATGTCCTGCGCCCACTCGACCATGTTGCCGCCGCCGAGCGCAAGCCCAAAGTGCCCGAGCGCTACATGGTAGCCGAGGATCATGCGGTGATTGCGGACAAGGTCCTGCAGAGCCCGTGTGGGCTGTGACTCGGCCGCAACAGAGAAGGTCCCCGTGCCAACCTCATACCTCATCACGAGCGACGCGTATGCGCCATCCCCGTTGAGTTGCGTTCCCGCGGGAAGCAGAGACGGATCGAGGCCGGCAGCCAGGAAGGGACGGGCGTCAAACGTGACGATAAGCTCGTTCGAACCAGACAGCGCGTTGCCTCCGAATGTAAGCGTCTCCACCCCTGGAGAGGTCAGAACCCAGGCTCCTGCTGAATCGCTGCGTGCTACCGACATTCCGGGGGCGTGCAGGAGTACATCGAACGAGCGAACTGCCTGGACCACAACCACATCCGGTGCTGCGAATGCAGCGCCGAACACAACCGCGGCGAGCAAAAGGGATACGGTGAGGATTCGTGTGACGCTCATGTGTGTTCTTCTCCCTTCGGCCAGACTACAAGTTCGTGACCGGGCCCGGCGTGTAACCGACGTCGGTGATGGCGGCTGCGAGCGCCTGGTCCGTAACAGCGTCGGTCACCTCTACGATCGCCGTACCGTCTTCCAGGCTCACGACGACATTCGTGACACCCGAGACGTCCTTGAGCGCTTCGGTGACGTGCATGACACAATGCTTGCAGCTCATTCCCTGGACCTTGATCAGTTTCTTCATTGAGTTCCTCCCCGTCATATGGATGTTACCTGCGGGGCTTGAAGCCGCGCAGCCTGAGAGCATTCGTCAGCACCGAGACGGACGACAGCGACATGGCCGCCGCTCCGATCATCGGGTTGAGCTTCGGGCCGCCGAACGCGTACAGCAGGCCTGCAGCGATGGGAATGCCCAGCGTGTTGTAGCCAAATGCCCAGAACAAATTCTGCCGGATGTTGCGAATGGTCGCCTTGCTGAGCTGGATGGCCGTCGCGACGTCCATCAGGTCACTCTTCATGAGGACGATGTCGGCCGACTCGATGGCGACGTCGGTGCCGTTGCCGATGGCGATCCCAACGTCCGCCTGTGCCAGCGCCGGGGCGTCGTTGATGCCATCGCCGACCATGGCGACGCGTCTGCCGCCCGCCTGCAGCTTCTTCACTTCCAGCGCTTTGTCCTGAGGCAAAACCTCAGCCAGGACGCGGTCGATGCCAACCTCCCGCCCGATTGCATCTGCAGTCCTGCGGTTGTCGCCCGTGATCATGGCGACCTCGATGCCCATGTCGTGAAGGGTCTTGATGGCACGGGCACTGCTCTCCTTGACGATGTCCGCCACGGCGATGACGCCAATGACCGTGCCGTCGCGGGCGACGAACATGGGCGTCTTACCATCTTGGGCGAAGCGGTCGACCGCAGCTCCAAGAGCCGCGACGTCCACTGAACGCTCAGCCATGAAGGCGGCGTTGCCCAGCAGGACGTGCGTGGAACCCACGGTCCCCTCGATGCCCCGGCCTGGAACCGACGCGAAGTTCTCCAGCGGCTGCAGTGTAATGTTCTCATCTTGGGCAGCCCTGACGATCGCGGTTCCAAGCGGGTGCTCCGAGTTCTTCTCTGCGGAGGCCGCCAGACCCAGGACCTCACTGCGCTCCACGCTGGGGGCAGTCACAACGTTGGCGACGACCGGTCTGCCCTGTGTGATGGTGCCAGTCTTGTCGAATACGACAGTTTGCACCTTGTGGGCCATTTCCAACGCTGCGCCACCCTTGATGAGCACGCCATACTCGGCGCCCTTGCCTGTGCCCACCATAATGGCCGTGGGTGTCGCGAGCCCCAGCGCGCACGGGCATGCGATCGTGAGGACAGAAATGAAGATGGTCAGCGCAAACACGCTGCCCTTACCGGCGATGAGCCACGCTGCGGCGGAGATGATCGCGATGACGAAGACGATGGGCACGAAGTAGCCCGAGACGATGTCAGCCAGCTGGGCGATCGGCGCCTTGCTGCCCTGGGCGTCCTCGACCAGCTTGACGATCTGGGCCAGGACTGTATCGGCCCCCACGTGGGTAGCGCGGAACGTGATGGAACCGTTGCCGTTGATGCTCGCGCCCACCACCTTGTCGCCGGGATGTTTCTCGACGGGGATGCTCTCACCTGTCAGCATGGACTCGTCGATGGACGTGGCGCCGGTCACGACCTCGCCGTCCACCGGGACCTTCTCGCCTGGACGGACACGGATGAGGTCTCCAACCTCCACCTCGGATACCGCAAGCTCGACCTCGCGGTCACCCTGCACGACGATGGCGGTCCTGGGCGCCAGGCCCATAAGCTTCTTGATGGCCTGTGACGTACGCCCCTTCGAGACAGATTCCAGCGACTTGCCCAGCAGGATGAGGGTGATGATGACACCCGCGGTTTCGAAGTAGAGCTCCTCGACGGAGCCGAACGAGCCGTGCGCGATGCGCCACGTCGAGTAGACGCTGTACAGGATGGCGGCGGATGTTCCCATTGCGATGAGCGAGTCCATGTTCGGCGCTCGGTGCCAGATAGCCCGGAATCCCACGACGTAGAAGCGGTAGCCGGCTGCGATGCTCGGGATGACCAGCGCAATCTCTACGAGTGCATAGCGCAGCGGGAAGTCCATAGGACTCAGCCACGCCGGGATGCGCAAGCCCAGCCACGGCACCATTGGAGCCATAGCCAGATAGAGCAGAGGCAACGCGAACAGCGCCGACATGATAAAGCGCTGCCACAGGGAGCGGGTCTCCTGCGCCTTGCGGTCGGCATCCTCGTCGACGGTCGCCGCGGCCACTTCCACGTCGAGAGGTGTGTAGCCGGCTGCAGTGATGGCGTGCTTCAGTGCGGACATGCGCACGAGCGAAGGATCGTACACGACGGTCGCCTTCTCCGTGGCTAGGTTGACCGAGGCACTGGTGACACCAGCGAGCTTGCGGAGTGCGCGTTCGATGGCCGCAGAACAGGCCGCGCACGTCATACCGCGCACCGGGATCACCACGGTCTTGGCGGCAGACGGCTGGGTGACGCCATAGCCAGCCTTCACGATGGAATCCTTCAGCGCGTTCTCGTCGACGCGGCTTTCATCGTATTTGACCGTCAGCTTCTCGGTGGCAGGGTTGACGGCGGCCGTGACGACCCCGTCCAGCTTCTTCACCGAACGCTCGACGGCTATTGCGCACGCGGCGCAGGTTATGCCAGTGATTCCCAAATCCTTTGTCTTCAAGTGTTCCTCCCCGGTCGTCGACATGGGCAACTGTAGGTTTATCGTTGCTTGGTACCCCACCCCTCCAGGGGTGTGGCTTTATCCTATCCAGGTCACCAGAATCTGCAACGACGCAATTGTGAATACCCAACGTGCCGCCACGGCCCGGTCCTCTGGCGTCACCCAGCGATCGTTGGGTCGTGTTGAACCGCCGCCGGCGCCTCTCCGCAATGCCCTCTGTACGGAACAGGGCAATTCTCTGTATCATATTTGTATGGAGATGCGCGCTCAGGAGCCGACGGACGAGCAGTTGGTTCGACAGGCGCTCGTTAATACGGACGCTTTTGGGATGCTGGTCGATCGGTATGAGCGACCGTTGTCGTTATACGCTGCTCGCCTTATCGGGCGGCAGGATGCGGAAGATGTGGTCCAGCAAGCGTTTCTGCAGGCGTACCGCAACCTTGCCGGATTCGACCCCCACCTGACGTTCAGCGCATGGATATACCGAATCGTCCACAACACGGCCGTCAACGTGGCACGCAAGCGCCATGGCACTATGCCCACGGAGCTGGAGTTGGACGGCGAAACGGTCGAGCTTCTGACCGGGGACACGGACGTTCCGTCCGAGGCTCTCCACCAGGAATTGGAGGGAGCAGTAGGCCAGGCGCTGGACCAACTCGACCAGCGCAGCAGAGATGTGTTGCTGCTTTCGGTGGTCGAAGGCAAGAGCTACAGTGAAATAGCCGATATTCTGATGGTCGCGGTCAACTCGGTGGGACCCACCGTGAGCCGGGCCAAGAGCAAGCTGCGGAAACTGTTGGAGCAGCATCCCGCCGGACAAGAGACGCAGCCACAAGGGGTAGAGCATGGATGAGGACCTGAAAGACAAAATACTCGGTCAGATCGAGGAGCAGCATCTGGAGCCCCGTGCAACATGGCGTTTCCGCCTTGAGCGCATGCTCAAGCACTCGGCAGTGGCGATCCTGTTCGCTCTGACCGCGCTCGGACTCGCGGGTAGCGTGTACATCCTTGTCAAAAATGGCACGCTGGATGATCTACAGCTGGGTCCACGGTGGGTGCACCCTGCCTTCTTCGACTTCCCGTGGCAGCTTCTGGTCCTCGTTGTCGTCTTCGGCGTCCTGTCGTTCGTCGTCCTGCGGCGCACGGCTCGCCTGTACCGTGTTGCAAGGTGGTGGCTGGTTGCCGCGCTTGTCGTTGCGGTCGTGGCTGGGGCTGGGGCAGCTTATGCTACCAACCTCACCAGGTTCACTTTCCGCACTGGTCCGGGGCGGGAACTGTTCCGGCGTGGAGGGAACCCATTCGGCGGGATGGAGGGCGGTGCCGTGATCGGTGTCGTCAGATCCCGAACGACCGAACAGTGGATCGTCGACAGCATGACAGGAGAGCGTTGGCTAGTTATCGTTACCGAGGAGACATACTTCCCTGCAGGATCGGACATTGCCGTGGGCACGGTCGTGCGTGTCGTCGGACGGCACGCAAAGACCACGATCTATGCCGTCGGCATCCGCCCGGTGACTGGCATGGACGACATGATGGACTCTCGCGACGGTATGATGGGCCCTGGTGGCATGATGTCCCCGGGGATCCTCGTTCCCGGTACGCCGTAGGAGAACGCCCAACTTACCACCCAGGCTGGAATGAACAGCTGACCCCAAACGAGCAAGCGCGAATGCCGGAGGGTTGCGTTTGGGTCAAACCTGCTCATGCTGTAAGAGATACCACCGCATGGGAGGTGACGCATGTCACTCGGCATTAACGTTACGATTCCCGAGGGAATCGTGCTCGCGGCAGACAGCCGTCAGACGTACCGGAACCAGAAGGGCATGGCCCGCGTCGGCTCAGACTCGGCCTCCAAGGTGTTCCGCATCGGTTCGCGCATGGGGCTGGTCATCGCAGGTCTCGCGTTCCTGCCTCAGCAGGGCGTGATGAAAAACGTCAGCGGGTTCATCGACGATTTCCGTCAGACGATCCCCGTCGACAAGCTGTCCGTCGGTGAGGTTGCGAAAGAACTCGCACAGTACTTCGACGCCCGCGTCCCCTACCGCGACCAGCTCAAGAGCATTCCCGCCGGCATCAAGGTGGACATGGCCCGCCAAGGCATGGAGATAGTGGACCTCAAGGAAGAACCCACCCGCGTCGTGTTCCACTTCAAGAACAAGCAGGGTCAGGTCCAAGAAGCAGTCGCCGCCCCCGACGGGCTGCAGTTCATCCTGGCCGGATACAACAAGGACAGGAGCAGCGAAGTTTTCATGGTCTACATCCCTGGCGCCACCGATCAGGCACGCGACAGCCGCAAGCAGGGCAAGGAATTTGGTGCAGGCTGGATCGGGCAGACGGACGTCGTCACCCGGATCGTCCTTGGGTTCGACCCGCGTCTGCAGGGCATCCCTCTGGTACGTGAAGCGGCCGCCAAGATCGGTGAACCCGCAGTGCAGCAGCAGCTGCGTGGGGTGGAATACAGCATCCAGTGGGGCACCATGACTCTTCAGGACGCCGTCGACTTCTGTCAGCTCGCCATCGAGACCACGACCGCCATCCAGCGCTTCAGTGACGGCGTCCTCATGGACCCGGGCGACATGACCGGCGTGGGCGGACCCATCGACATGGCCGTCATCACCTATGACAAGGGCTTCACGTGGCTCAACCGCAAACACCTCAAGAGCAAGATGGGTGAGGTCGATCTCGAGGATCTGCCATCCCTCGAGAAATAACCATGCGACACCGCATAGCTCCTTTCGAATATGACGCCCTGTACCGCGACCTGATCGCACAGTGTGACGACGAGCCTGTCCAGAACGTCATTGCCGGCCAGATCTGGTCTCTGGTGCAGACGGAACATGCCACAGGACTGTCCATGTCTCTGCGGCTGACGACCACGGACGGTCACAGCGCGTTCTTCCATCTGCGAGGAAAACCGCTCGTGGAGCTGGCCGAGCTCTCCTTGTCCTGGAACCCGCGAGAAGCGGCGATCGGCATGGCGGCCATCTGCGCCGCGTGCAACATCACCTCCCGCTTCGCGGGCGCCGAAGAGGCCAATGGGCGCGACCTGCTGCTTGGAAAAGCGGCCGGCAAGAAGGTCGGTCTCATCGGACACTTCCCGTGGACCGACGAGATCCGTTCCGCTGCCGGGAGTCTGACCGTCTTCGAACAGCGACCGCGGGAAGGCGACCTGCCCCAACAGGCCGAAGAATACCTCCTCCCACATCTGGACGTCGTTGCCATCACTGGCTCTGCGCTCACCAACAAGAGCCTGCCACGCCTGCTGGAACTCGCCTGCAACGCCTGGGTCATGCTCATCGGTCCTTCTACCCCCCTGTCGGTGCTCATGTTCGATTATGGCGTCGACGCTCTGTCAGGTTGTATCGCACGGGACCCAGAGGATCTTGCCGAGGTCGTCGCCGAAGGCGGCGGCGTACGCGAATTCAGAAATGCCGTCCGCTTCGTGACACTGAAGAAACCCTGACGACCTGAAATTGTGAATCCCATTGTACCTGGTACAATGGGATTCACAATTGCCGAAAAGGAGTCTCATGAACAGGAAATTGTGGTACCTGGTGGCCGGGTACGCTCTAACCGTCGCCTTCGCGCTCTCACTCCAGTTCCTCCCTCCCATCATCCCGGTCATGAAGACAGCCCTCACCATGACTGCAGGGCAGGCGGGAACACTGATGTCATCGCTGGCCCTGTTTGGCATTTTCATCTCGCCGCTGGTTGGATACCTTGCCGACCGCTGGGGCGGCCGGATCGTTGGTCTCCTGGGACTCGCCTGTCTCATCGCCGCTGAGGTCTGGTTCGCACTCTCGACCTCATACGCGAATCTGCTGATGGCACGCCTCGCCATGGGCATCGGTTCAGCGACGCTGTCCATCCTCGGCGCGCAGATCATCAGCGAGAACTTCGCGGGCACCAGGTACCTCGGCGCAGCTATGGGGACCATGAATACCGCCGTCCCGATCGGCATCCTGGTCAGCCAGCTGGTTTTCTCGCGCCTCGCAGCCACACGTGGATGGCAGGCGCCCGTCTGGGCGTGTCTGGTCTTCACCTGCGTTGTGGCGGCGGCCTACGTTCTATTCTACCGTGACCCGGAACCCCCGCATGACAAGGCCCCCGTCTCGCTGGTCGCGGGTCTGCGGCGCCTCAATCCTCAGGTCTGGATGCTTGGCCTTGTCTGGCTGTTCTGGAATGCAGGAGCGCTCGTCCTGCTGACGTTTGCCGATGACCTGCTCGTCGGTCGGGGCATGTCTCCGCAGATGGCAGGGACGATGGCCGGTGTCCTCATGCTCTTCCCTATCGCCGCGTCGACATTCATGGGCCACGTCCTGGACCGCAAGCGCTGGCAGGGCCGGGGAGCAGTGCTGGCCTGCCTCATGTTCGCCGGGTGCGTGATCCTGCTCGGTGTTCTCCCCGGCGGCGTCCTTCCCCTGTTCCTCGGCGTCAGCTTCACTTTCGCGCTTGCCCCCGCGGCCGTCTTCGGTCTGGCCCCCTACCTCATGCACGGCAGGGAGAGCGGCCTGGGATATGGCGTCTTGGCCGGCATGCTGAACATCGGTGTTCTCTTCGGCCCTGCGATCAGCGGTATCGTGCGTGATGCGACCGGCAACTACCTCGCAAGCTTCGTCATCGCGGGCGTCCTGACGAGCACCGGAGCAGCCTGCGTGCTGCTCCTGCGCCAACCGGCCGTGGAGAACGCCTGATGGCCATGCGCTCGGTGAGGTCCACGCGCAGATCCGAGCTACTCCTGCTGCTGGCCGTCGCGCTTTGGTCCACGACGTTCGCCGTCATGAAGGAAAGCCTGGGCAGTATCTCGCCCACGCTTCTGGTCTTCACCCGGTTTGCCATCGCGGCGGTGATCGTTTACGTGCTCTTCCGCCGCAGGATCGAGTTCACCTGGCTCAATCTGCTTAAAGGGCTGGCTATCGGCATCCCTGAATACGTCGGGTTCATGCTGCAGGTCACGGGGCTTACGATGACGACGGCAAGCAAGAACGCCTTCATCACGGGCCTCTGCGTCGTCGTCGCGCCGGTCCTCTCGTTCCTGTTTCTGTGCGAGAACCGCTCATGGAAGGTCATGCTGGCACTCATCCTGGCGGTGGACGGTCTCTGGATCATCTCGTTCGGGTTCACGCTGCGCGCCGGCGGTATGGGCATGGGGGACTTCCTGACCCTGCTGTCCGCCCTGGCCTTCGGTGTGCAGGTGTTCATGATCCACTTGTTCTCGGACAGGGATTCCTTCTACGCCACCACGTTCTTTCAGTTGCTGGCCGTCGCCGTGTGCTCGCTCGTCTACACCCTGGCGACGAAGCAGGCGTTTGTCGTGAACCCTGTCTCCTGGCTCTCCCTGCTGTACCTCGCTGTCTTCACAACCGTCATCACGCTCTTGCTGCAGAATCGCTTCCAGCACGACGTGACCGTCGCACAGGTCAGCCTCATCTACTCACTGGAACCCGTTTTCGCCACCCTGCTGGCTGTCCTGTTCATCGGTGAACGCATGGGCCCGGCCGCCCTCGTAGGCAGCGTTCTCATGTTCACGGCATCCGCGATCTCGTAGCAGGCGTGGGGAGGGCCCACCGCATGTAAAGGCGGGCTCCTTGAAAGAAGAGCCGTACTGGCTGAACCGGTTTGGAAACTGAACCATATTCTGCCGGTGGAAAAGGACAGACGATGCAACGCGAACTCCAACACTACCGAGTCGCCAGCTGCCGCCTGCCTTCTTCAGCTTGATCCGGTCGGTTCGGCGAGGAGTCTCCAGACCAGCAATGCTGCATCTCTGCGTGTCAATGGTTTGCCTGCGTATTGCATGACGTTGTCAAACCCATGCTGCCTGCAGACGACACGCAAGGCCTCATCGCCGACAGGATCGTTCATCTGGGTCTTCATGGCAGCGACCTCACCACCGAACCCGGCCGCCGTCAGGAGCATGTTGATGCCCTCACTTCCACTCATCCGCTTCATGGGCTGGAACGAAAGGTCGATGAGTCCGTCGTCGAGGTATGCGTTGCGCAACGAGGCAAACATCCAGTGGCTGCGCTCGATGCCCCACCCAGATCCCTCCACCCGCCTGTAGCGCAGTCCAAACCAGAAGTGCCGGATCTCCTTGCGCACAGTCAGCACACTGTCCCATGCACGTCTCGTCCACGCGTACGCCCGTATCCAGCCGTTCGCCTCGTTGCCTCCGGAAGGGGCCTCAAGGCGCTGTGACGCCGACTCTGGCTGCTGGAGAACGCGCTCCAGAAGGACCACGAACTCGCCGCTGGTCACCTGACGGTCAAGTTGAAGGTCACCATCAGGAGCACCCAGGAAAATGTGCAGGTCCAGCAATTGCTGGATGCGAGCATCCGCAGGAACAGCGCTCTCGGTCGGCTGCGCGCGCGCACTGCCTGCGCAGCCTGCGATCACGACCAAGGCGACGAGCAGGGCCATTCCCCGCCTCGCGCAGGCTCTCATGATACCGTCTTCTCCCCGTCAGGTGTGCACTCACTCATACGCCCTGCAACCTCCATGTCACTACGTTGTGCCGTTCCTCCCCTGCAGTCGTCCCATGCTACCACCCACGATGTCGCTGTCAAGCGCACAAGAACGAGGCCCTGCATCCTCGCGAGAGGACCACGGCCCGAGGAAGCAGTCAGCGGCTCCTGTGCCTGCCTATGTGGGGCATGAGGCCCGGCGCCTGTGGTTTGGGAGGCTTCTCGCCGGTGAGCATCGCGCGCAGCTGGGTGATCTTGTCACGCAACTTGGCGGCTTCCTCGAACTCCAGCGACTCGGCATGTGCCAGCATCTCTTCGTTGAGCTGGATGACCAGGGCTTGCACCTCGGTGGGCGACATCCTCGCCAGCATCTCCTTGCCCAGCTTCTCCACCTCGTCCGGCTTGCGCCACGGCAGGTCGATGAGCTCTGAAATCGCCTTATGGATAGTCTGCGGCGTGATGTCATGCTCCTCGTTGTAGTTCAACTGGTACTCTCGGCGCCGGCGCGATTCCGCCATGGCGCGGCTCATTGACCCCGTGACCTCGTCAGCGTACATGATGATAGTGCCGGACACGTTGCGGGCGGCCCTGCCCATGGTCTGCAGGAGAGACGTCTCGCTGCGCAGAAACCCCTCCTTATCCGCGTCCAGGATAGCGACCAGAGAAACCTCCGGCAGGTCCAAGCCTTCGCGCAGCAGGTTGATGCCGACCAGAACGTCAATGTCGCCCGAGCGCAGCTGCCGCAAGATGCGCACGCGTGCCAGAGCGTCCAGATCGCTGTGCAGGTACTGCGCCTTGATGCCTTCCTGCTGAAGGTAGTCCGCCAGCAGCTCCGAACTCTTCTTCGTCAATGTCGTGACGAGCACGCGCTCTTGCTTCTCGACACGGCCTCGTATCTCACCGACCAGGTTGGGAACCTGATCCTTGCTGGGACGCACTTCGATGAGCGGATCTACGAGGCCCGTAGGTCGGAGGAGTTGCTGTGCAACCTGCGCGGAGACCTGGTATTCATAGTCCGACGGCGTCGCGCTGACGAAGATGGCCTGCTGGACGTACCGCATAAACTCATCGAACGTGAGCGGGCGGTTGTCAAGTGCCGACGGCAGGCGGAAGCCATAGTCAATGAGTGTCTGCTTGCGCTGACGGTCGCCGTTGAACATCCCGCGGATCTGCGGAACACTGATGTGCGACTCATCCACGAAGAGCAGGAAGTCCTTGGGCAGAAAGCTCAGAAGCGTGTACGGCTCGGAACCGGGAGCGCGTCCACTGAAGTACCTGCTGTAGTTTTCGATGCCGGTGCAGTAGCCGGCCTCGCGCAGCATCTCGATGTCGTTCTTAGTGCGCTCCTCAATGCGCTGAGCCTCCACAAACTTGTTCAGCGACTTGAAAACTGCGACACGGTCTTCCATGTCCTTCTGAATGAGCGCAATGTATTTCTCGATGCGCTCCGGGCTGGTCACGAACTGTGCGGCGGGGAAGAAGATGAATTCATTGTACTCCCTAGTGACTTGGCGCGAGCCCAGGTCAAACTCCTGGATCTTCTCGACCGTCCCGTCCAGCGACAGTCGGATACGGATGCCGGTTTCCGTCTCCTTTGGCATGACCTCCAGCGTCGACCCGCGCACGCGGAATGAGCCACCCTTGCCCACATCCTCGACACGCTCGTAGCGAAGCCCGATGAGTGAACGGGCGATGTCGTCGCGTTTCATGGTGGCACCCTGCGTCACCGTCAGCAGTCCCTCCCGATACTCCTCGGGCGAATCCCAGCCGTAGATACAGCTTACAGAACTGACGACGATGACGTCCTTGCGCTCGACGAGAGAACGGATGGTCGAGTGCCGCAGGCGAGCAATATCCTCGTTGATGTCGGCGTCCTTCGCGATGTACAGGTCGATGGTGGGAACGTACGCCTCGGGCTGATAATAGTCGTAGTAGCTGACAAAGTACTCCACCGCGTTCTCGGGGAAGAAGATTCTGAACTCGCTGTACAGTTGTGCAGCAAGCGTCTTGTTGTGGCTCAACACAAGGACCGGGCGGTCGAACTCCTTGATGACGTTCGCCATCGTATACGTCTTGCCCGAACCGGTGACGCCGACCAGCGTCTGGAAGCGGTCTCCCTCCTGAATCCCGGCAATCAGCTTGCCGATGGCTTGCGGCTGATCCCCTGACGGTTCAAACGGTGCCTTCAGCTTAAAGATACCCAATTGTGAACCCCCTATGTACCAGGTACAACGGTCTTCACAGTCTTGCGAGTGTTACGACGCTGCTTCTCCAAGTTCGCCGGGCGCGGCTTGCCAATGCATTCCCGGACATACGACAGGAATGGACTGTTCGGGTCCCCCGGCGCACCACGGAAATCGACCGGCAGCCAGTCCATGTCGAGCCATGAAGGCGATGGGACAAGACCAGACATAGCCGTACAACTCGACCAGCGCCACTCTTCTGGAGAACGCACCAGCTGAGCCCGCACCGGATTGAGGAGCAGGTAGCTTGCTGCATCGATCAGGTAGTTGTCATTGAGCACGGACGCCGACCAGTAGCGGCCCTGAAACACGTGGCCCGAATGCTCGTATCTCCAGTTGTACCGTCTCGTGTACTGCAGGTCCAGCTCTCTCATCCCCTCGGACAGATTCGGCCTGGGTGTCTCCAGCAACACATGGTAGTGGTTGCCCATCAGGCAATACGTATAAATGCGCCAACCAAACTCCGAGACGACGTCGCTCATGATGCCCAGGAAGGCCTTCCAATCAGCTTCTTCCCGGTAGATTATCTCCTGGCCGTTGCCCCGGTTGGTCACGTGATACACGGCTCCCCCATATTCGATGCGTGGTGCTCTTCCCATTTCACATGTCTCCTCGGCGTAGCGATCCATTGATTGTGAATGTCATTGTACCTGGTACCAAAGGAGTCACAATTCGCGGGACCATCCCAGAGGGACGCCCGCTGGGGCTGAGCCGCCAAGCTCGAGGAAGGCCTGCTCGACGTTCATGACATGGGATTCGGCGTTGTCGACCGGATTGCGGAAGACCATGTCGGCACACGCAGCCACGGCTACTTGGACGCTGCCGCCGGCAACGACGACTGCTTCAACCTTGGAGCGCAATATGGCAAGATAAAGCTGGTCGTCGTTGATGCGGCGCCTGATTTCGGCAGGGTCGCGCGTAAGGTTTCCATGGCCGGGAACCAGCAGGTGGATCTCCATACCGGCGAACATGCCGAGTGTCCGTTCAAACGCATCGAGCCGGTCGCTCACGAACGGGATCTCGATGTCGCTGAGGAGGTCACCGGTCCACAGGCACGCAGCGTCGGGGTCGTACACCGAGAGGTGATCGCGCGCATGTCCAGGTGTATGAAACAGCTGGACACGGATGCCGCCGACCGTGAGCCCGATAATATGGTCGACGGTTTGGTCGGGCATGGGCGGATCGAACGGGACAGCACGTGCCACGCCTTCGGCATCCTCGTAGCGCCGTATTGAACGCCGTGTCCGCTCCAGGTCAAGGGCAGTCTGAGCAATGTACGCCTGGTGCGCTATGACCTGTGCACCGGCAAACCGCGCTGCTCCCAGGAGGTGATCCCAGTGGTGATGCGTAATAACGACCGTTTCGACCTTCAGCTGCTGTCTTTCGCAGAAGGTGGCGATGTCCTCCACCTCGTCGGGTAGGAGTGCCGGGTCAATGAGCGCGGCATGCCCGGTGTCGTGCAGGATGCCCGTGTTCATAGCATACCCACGACACTTTGCCGTCCAGAGGTGAGGCGTCAATGCCTCGAAGTGCAGGCTCATATCAGAGGACCTTCACCAGCGGCAGCACGTAGCGCCAGACCAGGATGGCAAAACCCGCACTGCCAGCCAGCACAAACAGGTGCCAGATCTCGTGGAAGCCCACGACGCCGGGCCAGGGATTCGGTTTCTTGATCGCGTACAGCACTGCCCCAGCGCTGTAAGCACAGCCTGCGGCCAGCATCCAGGTGATGCCACCCCACCCGATAGCATGCTGAAGTGGTATCAGCGCCCACACGGCGATCCAGCCGAGTGCGACGTACAGACAGGCCTTGAGGCCTCGGGGAGCGTCGAGCCAGAAGACGTCGGTAAGGATAACGGCTCCGGCCAGTCCCCATACGGCCAAGCACAGCAACGTGCCCACTCTGCCCCGCAGTGCGATGAGACAGATGGGTGTGTAGGTTCCAGCGATGAGGATAGAGATGCTGACGTGGTCGAGCCTGCGGAGCATGACGTGAACCCTTGGACTGACATCCAGCAGATGGTACCAGGCACTCGAGGAATACAGGAGGACCATGCTGAGGCCATACACGAGGAAAGGGATGCCCGCCCCGCTGCCGCCGCGGATCATGGCCGTCCTGACGAACAGCACCGTGACGATGATGGCGGCCACACCTCCAAACAGGTGCGAAATACCGTTGAAAGGTTCTTTGAATTTGACCACAAGTGTCTCCTAGGTTGATTTGATGAGGGTGACAGTAACGGTACGCAGTGTTGCATCGTACAGGATCTCCGCGCCGAACGTCTCGCAGATGAAGCGGAGGGGAAGCATGGTCCTGCCGCCGCTGATGCGTGGCGCCACCTCCGGGTTGGCCGGATCAATGAGCACGAGGGTGCCATCAACCCGTGCCATCGGTTTGCCGATCCACAGCTCGACCCTCTTGCTGCCGATAAGTGTGACTTTCTGTTCCTTGGCATTCCAGAGGACCTGTGCCCCCAGCGGAGTGGCGATGTAGCGAACAGGAAGGATCGTCCGCCCGTTCTCGACCACGGGCGCAGTCTCCATGGGGACAGTCACACCATTCATGACGACCGTAGGCTTGTCGAGAGTAAAGACGAGGGTCACCTTGGTGATGGGGTTGGAGATGATGATAGGCTGCGCGCCGACAGGTCCAACGGGGTTGCTGACGTCCCCCCGGATGTCCTCACACATGACCCAGTAGTAGTAGGTGGCACGCTCGAGCGGACCGCGGTCGACGAACTGCGTCGCATCAGGGTTCGCCTCACCCACGAGATCAGCCGTTTCGATGTCCGGCGAGCCCTGCATGCGGTAGATGTCAAAGCGGGCAACAGGGTAGCTGCCCGCTGCCCCTGGCAACCATGTGACACGGACCTGGCCCTGTTCTCCGGTCGCAGAAAGAACACCTGGGTCGCCCGGAGGGGCAAAGTGTGGACTGATGCCAACGGCACACCCACCTGTAGTCACACGAACGGTTGCGCCGCCGAGAGAGACGGTTCCACGCAGGTTCACACCGGTCTTGTCGGTTGGAGCCACGGCCTTGAATCGCAGAGACGCCAGGATGGTCTCACCGCCGGACAGTCCCGTGGCGTCGCTCTGGATGCGGAGGATGCCAGGCTCGACAGAAGGTCCGACAGGAGTCGTCAGCGACGGCGACCCTTCAGCGCCTTGGAGGGCGACGAGCGTGGGGTCCCAGGCCACCGTGAGATCCACGTGGTCGAACAACATCTGCAGGTTAAGCGCTTTCAGGTCGAGGGCAAACTCATCGCCCTCACCAACGCGCATGCTCTGAGGCGACAGGACGAACCCGATGGTCGGCGTCGGTGCAAACCCGGCCTTGACAGGAACGGTCACTGTCGTGCTGCCCATGGTGAATGTGATCGTGCCGGTGTTGTTGGCGTTGGGATCGACCCAGCGTGCGTCGATGCCGACCGTGAACATCTGACTGCTGTCAAAGGTGAGCGGACTGACCCGGATCCAGTTGACCGACGTCGAAACGACCCCTTGGACTGGAGCCGATCCACTTACCTGGACCATAAGCTGTCCCGTAACACCAACCCCTGCCTTCAGCACGCCGAAGTCAAGGTTGACCGGCGAGGGCGTCAGGGTTACGAGAACCGCCGTCACCGGCGTCAGGGTTGGCGCGACAAGGGTCACAGGAGCTGCAGATGTGTCCACGGCCGTCCCGAACGGCACCGAGCTCGCTTCGGTCATCTGCACGGCGTGCACACTTGGAACGGTCTGGACTGCACATGGCGTCACCACGGGCTGCACCACACCGTCGATCGACACGGCGGCCCCGAGCGGAGAGGAATCGATGATGAGCATGCCGGCTTGGTCCACGGGTAAGACCTGCAGGAGGTGCGTCACAGCGGCAAAGGGAACGGTGCCCATGACCCCTGGCGTCGCAGACACGCCGGCGGTGAAGGTCACCGTCAACTGGTACTGCCCCGGCTGGAGCAGGCCTGCCGCCGTCCTCCCCACGAAGTAGCGGAGATCCCCTGTCTGTTCGTCGGGGAGCACAAGCGGCACAACGCCCGCTGGCGTGCCGTAACGCCTTGCAACCAGGATCGAGCTGTCGACCAGGTTGCCCTGCATGTCGCATAATTCGAAGCCGGGTGTGACGACCATGGACTGGGTACTGGAAACCTGAATGGGCACGTCGAGCACGCTGCCCAGGGTAACACTGTCCGGGCACATCGCGGCCGCAGTGACGTCTGCGACGGTCGCCTGGGACTGCCATGCTGCGCCAAACACCGCACCGTTCCTGCGCATGGCCAGCGACATGCTCAAGGCTCCAACCGGCAGGGCGGGCGGCAACGTGAATGTAAGAGCGACGGTACCCCCGGGCAGAACCGGCTGGGCGAGCAGCTGACCCTGCAACAACGCGACGGCGGGGTCTCCTACAGTGAGAAACGCATCGTATGTGGCATCCCATGTCGTTGTACCGACGTTCTGGACCAGGAACCCAGTAGTCGACGGCACGCTTGTCGAGAAGACTGCGCCAGTCGGACTCTCTAGCACCCGGAAGTTGTCCCCCTGGTTAAACCCTCCATACAGGTCACCGTAGTGGACGGGTTGCGGCGTCGGGATCCATACAGGTGGGTCGGCGATAATGGAAGGATTGGGTATTGTTACCACGACCGGCGGCCACAGGGGTTGTCCGTCACTGCCGAGGACCTGCCGGGCCATCAGGGCAAGAATACGGTCCTGATAGTGCCTGCCGCCGGGTGTGTTGGGATTGTTGGTGGACGAGAAACCGTTGTAGGCCCAGATGGCATAGTACCAGTTCTCAAGGACGTTCCGGTCGCGGTCGCCGATGCCGGGCGCCACCTTCCACTTGCCGTCGAGTATCTTGGCTCCGGTCTCGATGTTGTAATCAATGTCGGTCATGAGACGGTCGACATCGCTGCGCCCTGACGTGTTGATCTGCATGATGCCCACGTCCTGTGAGGTAGCATTCGACCCAATGATCGTGTTGCCGCCTGTATCGAACTGACGCCATCCCGATTCCTGATAGGCGATGGCCATCAGAATAGCCGAGGGCACATTGTAGCGCAGGGCTGCATCCTTGAGACGCGCACGGATGTAGGTGTCGGGAGGATTCGTCCCGCCCGCGGAGACTGGCACAGGCGCAGCGGAGACAAGAAGCACAACGATCAGGACAAGGATGGCAGAGCGATTCAATAGACATGTCTTCTTCAAGTCTGCGTGCACCTCATTCCTCGAAATTGGACTCGTTCAGCGTTGCTGTGATGCGGCCGAGGAGCAAACGGCAGACCGTCACGATCTCCCGCGCTTGCGTTCCAGCCAAAGGCACTGCTCTGTCAAAAGAATGTTACAACAATGGGGACTGTCCCCTGTTACAAATGGGACTGTTTCCTGTTACAGGAAGCGGGCGCCTGCTGCCTCCATGGCGCCTTGGGCACGCTGTCCGTCGCCGGGGTGGACCTCCACAGCAGCAATGCCGTCTCGGATGACAGTAACGCCAAACCCGAGGCGAAGTGCATCGAGCACGGTCTGCAGAACGCAGTAGTCGGTCGCGAGACCGCAGACGTACAGCGTCTCGACGCCACGGCTGCGGAGCCAGCTTTCGAGATTCTCGCTGGTGGCCTCGAATGCACTGTAACCGTCATCGGTGTCGCCCGTCCCCTTGTCCAGAATCAGCAGGAAGCGCCCGGTGTCCAACCCGGCTCTGAACTGCGCGCCGTACGTGCCTGCAACACAGTGGGGAAGCCACTTGTTGAAATGGACGCTGTTTACAGGGTGCCAGTCGCGGGAGGCAATAACGGTAGCAAACCGCGGCATCCATGCATTGATGACCGGGATGACAGCGTCCCCACCGGCCACGGCTAAGGCGCCGCCGGGGCAGAAGTCATTCTGGACGTCGACGACGAGCAGGGCCGTATCCAAACCGAAACATTCCTGGCTCATGATGACCGATCCTCGATTAAGCTGCGACGGAGGTCGAACAACTCACGGCTCACGCCGACGTGATAGGCATGCGGGTTGGCAAGACGCTTGTGTTCGCCGTACAGCAGGGAGAATCGCTGGGCGCCCCATTCCCTGGTCTCGAGAAGCGTGGGGAACGTGTACACGAGTTCGCCGTTCCTGACGATCTCCTTGCGGATCTTCTCGCGCTTCAATCCCGCCACCTCGGTCTTTTTATAGTCGAAGTCCGGGTGCATGAGGACGGCCGGTTCATTGTCACCCCGTGCCAGACACAGGCCGTCAAGCAGCCAGAGGCCGTCTCCCGAATCATAGTACCGGTACAGTTCCTTCTCGCCCGGGATGTTGATCTTGGCCGGATTTTCGGAGATCTTGATGATCGGCTTCCCCTTGAGCTGGACCATCTTGTAGACGCCGTCCAGTGCCCCGTCGCTGTAGCCGGTCGCCAGGCGCGTCCCGACACCAAACGTGTCGATGGGAGCGCCCTGGTCCAGAAGCGACTCGATGACGTACTCGTCAAGCTGGTTGCTGACCGTGATCTTTACGTGCCCCAACCCATTTTCGTCGAGCACAGCCCGTACCTTCTTGCTGAGGTACGCGAGGTCGCCGGAGTCCAGCCGCACGCCCCGGAGGTGATGACCCTGTTCTTCCAACTCCCTACCGACGATGACGGCGTTGGGCAACCCCTTTCCCAAGGTGTCATATGTGTCAAGGAGCAAGACTGAGTCGTCCGGGTGCATCTGTGTGTAGGCACGGAACGCCTCCAGCTCCGAGTCGAAGCTCTGAACCCAGCTGTGAGCAACGGTCCCGCCCACAGGAACGTTCTCCTCGAACGCCAGCAGGACGTTGGATGTCGAAGCAACGCCGCCCACGAAACACGCCCGGCTAGCGCCCATACCCCCGTCTCCTTGGGCGCGCCTGAGACCGAAGTCAGTGATGCTCCTTCCCCTGGCCGCACACACCATGCGGCGAGCTTTGGTAGCGACGAGCGTCTGAAAGTTCACCATGCTGAGTATGAGGCCCTCCAGGAGTTGGGTCTCGATGAGTGGACCCTTGACGCTGATAATGGGTTCGCCCGGGAAGATGACCTCGCCTTCGGGCACGGCCGTGATGTCGCCGGTAAACCGTGTCTTCTCGAGCACCTGGAGAAAGTCGTCCCTGTACCCGAGCGAACTCAGGTAGCCAAGTTCCTCCAACGTGAAGCGCATGCCCAGCACATACTCGACGGCGTCGCGCAGGCCCGCCGCGATGGCGTATCCTCCTCCGTAGGGATTCTCACGATAGAAGATGTCAAACACGGCCTCGTCCCGCCCCTTGCCGGACAGATAGTAACCCTGTGTCATGGAATACTCGTAGTAGTCCGTATAGAGTGGCGAGTATCTGCGGTGATACGCCTGTCCACGTCGTTCATCCATGGTCATGCTCCTTTCAAGACACGATGCCGATGGCCTGGCACAATTCTTATCCAGTATAGCCTCAATGTGTCCCTGCGACCACTGTTCAGCATGAGTCCCGTCCTTGCAAAGGTTCCCGCAAATTCTAGAATGGCACTATGTCATGATATGAGTCTCAGGAAACTGTACAGGAGGCTGACCATGAAGGACCTCTTCTCTGAACTGGATGTAGCGGGAGTTCGCCTTGCAAACCGTCTTGTCTTGCCACCCATGGCAACCGAGCAGGCAGACGCAGAGGGAAATCCGGGTCCCATGACGGCCGGCCACTATGGCTCGCTGGCCGCCACCGGCGTGGCGCTGGTCGTCGTGGAGCACTCCTGTGTCACCCCGGAAGGGCGCGCTTCCCCCGGTCAGATGTCGCTGGCATCGGACGCGCACGTGTCCGGACATGCCGCCATCGCGGCGGGGGTCCACGCCGCCGGTGCCCTGTGCGCTGCTCAGATAAGTCATGCCGGGGCAAACCGACGGGCGGGGATGCCCGGAAGATGTATCGGCCCAACCGCCGTAGAGAACCCGGTTTCACACCTGGTCCCGGAGGAGATGTCGAGCGGCGATATCGTCGCAACCATTCGCGCCTTTGGAGCAGCAGCTGCGCGCGTCCAAGGGGCCGGCTACGATTTCGTCGAGGTCCACTGCGCTCACGACTACCTGCTGGGGGAGTTTCTCAGCCCGCTCACCAACCACCGCACGGACGCATACGGCGGAACACCGGCACGGCGAAGGCGCCTGCTGCTTGAGATCGTCGAAGAAGTCCGGGCGGCCGTGCATGGGGACCTACCGCTCATGGTCAGACTCGGCGTCGCAGACAACCCACCCCTCGTTCAACTCTACGAAGGGGGCCTCACCATAGCCGAAGGTGTCGAAGCGGCACGCGCACTTGAAGACGCGGGCGTCGCCATCCTCGACCTGTCGGCGGGCATCTGCGGAAGCCGCCCCGCCGGGATAACGGGCGAAGCATACTTCCGGCCGTTTGCCGAGGCCGTCTCAGCAGCCGTCCGCTGTCACGTCGTCTGTACCGGCGGCATCACCCAGCCGCAGACGGCACAGGAGATCATTCAGAGCGGGGCTGCCGACCTAGTAGGCGTCGGGCGCGCCATCGCCGCCGACCATGATTGGGTCCACAAAGCAAGGTCAGCCACAGGCCGCTAGACCCGGGGAATGGAGTCCACATGGATCTGACGATTACTGTCAGCGGGGAAGCAGGCCAGGGAGTCAAGACCCTGGGGCCGCTTCTCGCACGAGTGCTGTTCGACCGTGGATACTTCATTGTTCAGGACGAGAGCTATCACAGCCGCATCCGCGGCGGGCTAGACGCCACGACGATACGGGCTTCCGACGTTCCCCGCCACGCCGTCCAGCCACTTATCGATCTGTTCGTCCCACTGGCCTCGTCCGTCCTTCCCTATCATCGTGCCGGGAATGGTCACGAGTCGGAGATTGGACCGTCGACGCGAACCCTGTGCGACACAAGATCCGGCGTCGATCTCCCTTCGACAACACGGGTTCCCGCGGTCGAACGTGCTCTTGCACTAGCAGGCGACGCACGCGCTGCCAATGTCTTTCTGTTTGGAACCGTGTGCCGCATGCTGGGAATTCCTCTCGAGGCCGCAACCATGGTGACCCGGAGGGAGCTGCCCGCCAAGATTCTGGAGAAGAACCTGCCGGTTCTCGAGGATGGGTATGCCCAGCCTGTCATGGAAGCGTGGTCACTGCCAGCACGGAAGCTGAGCCACCACGTTCTGGCCAACGCGAGCCAGTCAATCGGTGCCGCAGCCATCGTCGCGGGCGTCAGGTTCTACTCCGGCTATCCGATGACCCCCGGCTCGGGCATCATGAACTACCTTGCGGCACATGCAGAGCAGTATGGTATCGTTGTCGAGCAGGCTGAGGACGAGATCGCCGCGGCGAACATGGCCGTGGGTGCCAGCTATGCAGGCGTGCGCCAGATGGTCTCGACGTCCGGCGGCGGGTTCGCCCTTATGGTCGAAGCACTGTCTCTGGCCGGCATGACGGAGACCCCAATCTTCATCGTCGACGCTCAACGCCCTGCGCCCGCCACCGGATTACCGACGCGCACTGAGCAAGCCGACCTCTGGTACGTCCTCCATGCCGGACATGGAGAATTCGTGCGCTATGTCAGTGCTCCACGAACGGCAGAGGACGCCTTCACGCTCACCCTGAAAGCATATGAGCTGTCGTCGAAGTACCAGATCCCCGCAGTCATTCTTTCCGACCAGCAACTCGCAGATACGGTCATGACAGTGCCACGATGGGAACTCGGTGATGTCCACGTAGACCGACATCTTGCCGCGCCTGGGTTGTACCAGGAACCATACCAGCGCTATGCATTGACTCCCTCCGGCGTGTCCCCGCGCCTCGTGCCCCTGCAGACGGAGTGGCCGGTGGTCGTCGACAGCGACGAACACGACGAGGTTGGGCATATCACCGAAGACCTGGACGAGCGGGAGCGCATGGTTGCCAAGCGCCTCCACAGACAGCGAGACCTGCTTGAAGATGTGGAAGAGCCGATCATCCTCAGCAACGGCCCTGCCCTGCTGGTCGGATGGGGCTCGAGCTTCGGAGCACTGGAAGAGCTCGTCCTGAACCACCCGGCAGACCTCCGGCTCATCCATTTCAACGAGGTCTGGCCCTTGAAGACCGAGCGCCTGCTGACTGAAATGAAACATGCCCGGCTGGTCGTCGCCGTCGAAGGTAATGCAAGCGCCCAGTTCGCACAGCTGATTGCGCGGGAGACAGGAAAACGTATCGAGCGTTCCATTCTGCGATACGACGGGCGGCCCCTGAGCGCAGCATACATCGAGAGCAAGCTGCATGGCCTGGAGGTGATCTGACATGTGGAAGAACGGTATGGACATTGCCTGGTGCCCAGGCTGTGGCAACTTCGCTCTTCTGGACGCCGTGAACCGCCTTCTCGAGACCAGCGAAATCCCACGAAACCGCTTCCTGTACGTCTCCGGCATCGGCCAGGCGGCCAAACTACCCCACTATCTCAAGGGCGTCAATGTCTTCAACGGCCTGCATGGGCGAGCATTGCCGGCAGCTCAGGCGGCGAAAATCGCAAACAATGACCTGACCGTCGTCGTCCATTCGGGCGACGGATGCATCTACGGCGAAGGAGGCAACCACCTGCTGGCTGCGATGAGGCGCAATGTCGACATCACGCTGATCGTCCATGACAACCAGATCTACGGTCTCACCAAGGGGCAGACGTCGCCGACGACCTCCATGGGCACGACAACCGTCGCCCAGACGCTGGGCGTTATGCTGGAGCCCTTCAGTCCGCTGGCAACTGCGGTGGCATTGGATTGTTCCTTTGTCGCGCGGACATTCGTGGGAGACCCCGAGCACATGGCCGCCACCATGCGCGCCGCCATACGGCACCACGGGTTCGCCCTCGTCGACGTGCTGCAGCAGTGTGTAACCTTCAACAAGGTCAACACGTTTGGCTGGTACAAGCAACGCGTTCAGAAGCTTCCTGACGACTACGATCCAACGGACCGCCAAGCCGCGTTCTCCAAGTCACTGGAATGGGGCGACCATATCCCGATCGGCGTCCTGTACGTCCACGAGCGGCCCACCTACGGCGATCTGCATCCCGCGCTGTACGACAAGCCGGCACTGTGGCAGAGCTGGACTATCGACATGGGGCAGTACGACGCATTGCTGGACGAGATGGCATAGGGACTCTGGCATGCAGGTATTCAAGCGCATCCTGGTGACACTGCTGCTCGTCATGGGCTTGGCCGTGGGTGGATTTGTCGCGTGGGCGAACACACCTGCAAAACCATCAGCCGAGGCGTACGCAGCGATGAAGAGTACCGATGAGGTCAAGGTCTCCCTCGATGCGGCCGGACGCCTGCTGTTCGAACCAATCGGGACACCGAACGGGGTCGGCTTCATCCTGTATCCGGAAGCCCGCGTCGACCCGCGTGCCTATGCCCCGCTCGCTCGCGGTATCGCCGCACACGGCAGTGTCGTCGTCATCACGCCAATGATGTTCAATCTTGCCACTCTCTCTCCAGAACGAGCACAGGACATCATCGACACCTACCAGGGAATTCGAGCATGGGTAATCGGAGGCCATTCACTGGGCGGCTCCATGGCTGCACACTTTGCCCGGCTGCACACCAAAGAGATTAAGGGACTCGTCCTGTGGGCATCCTCCCCAGCGAGGAGCGACGACCTTTCCCAGTCGACTATCCCCGTCCTGTCAGTGAGCGCATCGAGAGATGGCTTGGCAACGCCCGCCAAGATCACGGCGGGGCGGCTGCTGCTGCCCCCAATGACGACGTACCAGTCCATCGAGGGCGGCAATCATGCGCAGTTCGGCTCATATGGAACACAGATGGGTGACCACGCGGCCACCATCGATGCCACCAAACAGTGGCGCCTGGCCGTCCAAGCGACAGCCGACTTCCTCGCACAGGTGGCGAAACAATTGCAGTGAGACACTTCGTGCGTGTCCTGGCGCTGACCCTCGCTATCCTCCTCACGCTGTTGACGTTCGGGCCGTTTCTCGTCCCCGTGCATCCATACCAGGGCAGATCACCCTATGAACTCGCCGACCAGAACAGCAAGTTCATCGCCGTGCGCGGCATATGGCTTCATTACAAGATCTATGGGCAAGGTGAGCCCCTGTTTCTGCTCCTGCACGGGTTCGGGTCCAGCACATTCACGTGGGACCGGGTCGCTCCAGCTCTCGCGAAACTCGGGACCGTCGTCGCCTATGACCGCCCGGGGTTTGGACTGTCCCAGCGCCCCCTCAGGAACGACTGGCACGGCTACGACCCGTATGATCCGACGGAACAGGCGCAGTCTGCCCTGGAGCTGATGCACGCCCTCGGGTTCGAGAAGGCCGTCCTCATCGGCAACTCCGCCGGTGGAGGCATCGCGCTCGACATGGCTCTGAAGTATCCTCAGGCCGTTCAGGCAATGGTCCTGGTCAGTCCTGCGGTATCGAGCGGCGACGGGTCAAACCCGTTCGTGCAGTGGCTCATCCGCACGCCGCAGGTGCAGCATCTTGGTCCTCTGCTCATTAGGGCTCTGGTTCCCTGTCTGCAATCGATGATCACGACTGCCTGGCATGACCCCGCCACCATGCCGTCGGACGTCATCCCGGCTTATGAGAAGCCCCTGACGGCAACCAACTGGGATGCGGGACTGTGGTACGTCGCGTCGGCTCCCGGACGGCTGGACCTCTGGAGTCAGATCGGCTTTATTCAGGAACCCACGCTGGTCGTGCATGGCGACGACGACCGAATTATCCCTCAGTCGGAAAGCAAACGTCTCGTCTCGCTGAACAACCACTTCACGTTCGTGCCCCTCGCCGGATTCGGTCATGTGCCGCAGGAAGAAGATCCTCAGGCGTTTCTGAGTGTGGTATTCCCCTGGATCGAGAAGACGGTCAGCGACCGCGGAGAAGCTCAGTGATGGAGACGAAACTGTAGCCCTGACGCGCCAGCTCCGGGAGGATCACCTTCATGGCGTCATACGTCGCCATGCTGTTGGCGTGACCTACGAAGATGACGCCTGGGCCGATGAACCGCCGGACCGTCGCGACACTGAGCGCGGCCGACCGCTTGGGCCCGGTATCCTCGATGGTCCACATCGCACCAATGGTCAAGTATCCCTGGTCGGTCACGATGTGCATAAAATGACTATCTTCGGCGAAATAGGGAAAGCGGAAGTACGGCCGGGTGGTCAACCCCATACCGTTCAAAACCTGTTCACATGCCTGGATCTGCTTGATGAGCGTGGCATCGGTGATGTTCGTTGCAGCCGGATGACTCAGGGTGTGGTTGCCGATGTCGTCTCCAAGCCGCACCATCGTTCGTATGGCGTCGGGATGCATGCGAACATTCGTGCCGATGACGAAGAAGGTACAGTGGCCATTGTACGTGTCGAACAGCTCGGCAATGCGGACTGCCGCCACGGCGTCCCAGTTGTCGTCAAAGGTAAATGCCACGACCTTGCGGGTCGTCGTGACACGTTTCACGTTGGTGTGAGTCAGATCAACTGTCTCGATCTGAGCCAGCTGGCCCTGGCGAAGCCATGGTTCCTTCTGCCACTTCGTCGAGTAGGCGACAACTACGTTGCCCGAGGACGCTTGCTTCCCCACAAAGGCTCCCATCGGTTCCATCAGCTCCCGCAGTGGAACGTACAGCTGACCGCCTGACAGGACCGGTGCAACACCCCAGGGGAAGTCAAGCAGGTCGAGACGGTACGTGGCCGACATCCCCTTCCAGACTGCATGTCGGGACCCGATCGTAAGAACGGAACCAGCAGGTGAAACTGCGTACACTGCTCCCCACGCCTGATGCAGGACACTCATTGGAACCAGAAGGGTATTGCCGACCTGCATTGCCTTGGCTGCCAGCTTTGTGCTGTTCAGTGAGATGGAGAGACTACTGTCTATCGTCAGCAGGCGGAACCATGACGTCGTATCGACCGCCTGAGCAGAGGACACAGGAAGCAGAGCCGCTTCAACACAACAAAACACGAGTACCGCAACCGCAACCCACCGCAACTTTCTGCAGTTCATCCCCACCTCTTCAGCTCAATCGGCTTCCTCCTGCGAGTATAGCGGGAGACGCCGGTTCAGCAACCAGGCCCTGCTCGGGATCTTCCGGCAGGGCCTGCACCTCTGAGACGAGCAGTACTGCTTTCAGGTTCCCGGGTTCAAGCGTCCCAGGCAACTCCCGCGGACCTGTACTGCAGCGCCTCGCTGATGTGTTCCGCGCGGACCTGCTGTGCTCCATCCAAGTCCGCAATCGTGCGGGCTACCCTGAGGACCTTGTCATACCCACGCCCGCTGAGACTGAACCGCGTGACAGCCATGACAAGGAACGCCTGTGCATCACGGTCCAGCGTGACGAGCTTGCGCACCTGCGGACCGGAAAGGTCGGCGTTGGCACGAAGGCCGCGCTCCTCGAGGACAGTCCTCGCACGCTCCCGGGCAATCGTGACACGCTCACGGATGACCGCCGACGTCTCGCCTGCCCGCAACTCACCCAGCTCCGATGCCTGCAGACGCGGAACGGAGAGGACCATATCAAAACGGTCCAGGAGCGGTCCGCTGATTCGACTGCGATACCGCCTGACATCAGAGGCTGAACAGGTGCAGGGATGAGCGGTATCTCCGTACCAGCCGCACGGACACGGGTTCATCGCTGCGACGAGCAGAAAATGGGCAGGATACGTCAACGTCTGACGTACGCGTGAAATAGTGACCGTACCACTCTCGAGGGGCTGACGCAGTACCTCCAGGACATCCCGGTGGAACTCGGGCAGTTCGTCCATGAACAGGACGCCCCGGTCGGCGAGCGAGATCTCACCTGGGCGCGCCGTGGCTCCGCCGCCGATGACGGCAATGCTGGACGCCGTGTGGTGAGGGTGGCGGAACGGGCGCTGTTCTACCATGGATTGTCCGTCCATCAGCAGGCCGGCGGCGCTGTAGACGGTCGTGACCTCCAGGACCTCCTCTCGCATCATTGGTGGCATGATCCCCGGCAGGCGTTCCGCAAGCATCGTCTTGCCTGATCCGGGTGAACCGGTGAGCAGGATGTTGTGCCCTCCGGCCGCGGCGATCTCCATGGCTCTCTTGGCCGTCGCCTGGCCCTTGATGTCCGCAAAATCCAGTGGTGAATCGACCGCTCCCGAGGGCGGATCATAGGCTGGAACGATCTGGATCAGCGGCCCCTCGACAATGGCTTGCACCACTTCGCTGAGACCGACCGAGGGCAACAGGCGCGTTCCCTCGAGGAGGGCAAGCTCACCCACGTTTTGGCGTGGCACGACATACGTGTGCGTCCCATCGGCAGCAGCGAGACCGGCGACAGCAGGCAGGACCCCATGGATAGGCCGCAACGTTCCTTCGAGCGAGAGTTCACCAAGGAATACATAGCCTTCGAGCGGAGCCTCGAGCTGGCCGGACGCCTTGAGGATGCCGACGGCCACGGGGAGGTCGAAAAATGCGCCTTCCTTGCGAAGATCGGCTGGTGCAAGGTTCACTGTGATACGGTGAGCAGGAAACTGGAAACCGGCATTCCGGACGGCACTCTTGACGCGCTCGCGAGCCTCCTGAACCGTTGCGTCCGGGAGGCCGACGATGGTGAACATAGGTAAGCCGTCGGCGATGTCGACCTCGACCTGCACGGGATGGGCCGTCAGACCGACGACGCTAACACTCGCTACTGTTGCGTACATCGTTTTCGCGCCGTTCCAGAATAGTCTTCAGGTTCGCGACGTCATTGGGAAAGCTGAGCATACGCACGGCTTCCGCTGCCCCGAAAAAACCGCCCCCTCTGAGCTCGCGGTTGACGGTCACCAGCGTATCCGTGGTCTCCATCTCAAACCAGTACACGATCTTCCGATGGACCGCTTTGTCCATATAGGAGTAGAAATGGAACGACGACATGCCTGCCTTTCCCACGATGAGAGCGTGCAGCCCAGACTCCTCGAGGACCTCCCGGAGGGCCGTCTGTTCGTGACTTTCCCCGAGCTCGACATGTCCCTTTGGGAAGACCCACACTCCCTTCAGGTTTCTGAGAACGAGCACCTTCTCACCGTTGAAAACGATGCCTCCAGCGGTGATCTCGGTGACCTCGCCCTTCTTCCGGGTCACGCCTGTTCAGTCCGCCGTCAAGGCAGCGCTACGAACGTGTCCTCGTCGAAGTAGAGCTCGCGCGCCCATTCCACGCGCTCGGTAATGAGAGGGCGCGGCTTCTTGACAGCCTCGACACGGAAGAAGGTCGAGCGATACCAGGCGAAGTCGGGCGCCTTGAGGGCAAAGGGCGACTCGGTGACGATACGGAATCCCTTCTCGACGATGCGCTCACCGGTCAGAAGATAGTTGTTGAAGTCACGGAGGATGTCCGTGATGACCAGGTTCATGCGGAGGAGGTCCTTCTCGACACCCATCCACTTGGCCAGACCCGACTCGAAGTGCGAGATGCCGAAGTAACCCGCACAGCTCTTGCCTCTGAGAGCTTCACAACAGCGCGAGTAGAAGAGTTTCATCCCTTCGACCGTCTCGACCGGGTCGGTGATGAAAACGTCAAACTTGCCCCTCAGTTCCTCAGGAACAGGATCACGGGCATCATAGTCATAGACCTCAACGTTGGTCCAGCCCTTCTCCTTGATGACCTTGCGGATGAACTTGTTGACGCGCCTGTCGATCTCCACGACGGTGATGCGCCTGCACTTGCCGGTCAGGGCAAGACCGACGCTGAGGATATCGTCGTCGCCGAGGATGAAGATGTTCTTGTTCTCCAGGTCGCCGCGCTCGTAGATGTAGGCGATGCGGTCGAGGTTCTTCTCCAGTGGTACGACGCCCTGGTCAAACTCTGCGGTGACCTCCGGGCGTCCCTTCGCCAATGCCTCATACTCCGGCATGATTTCCTTGAGCCAGCCGCGTGGCTTGACGCCGGTGGCGTTGCAGGTCGGACACATCATGGGCTCTTCCTTTTCCACCCCATTCGAATGAGCATACTCCTTGCCGTCTCTGGTCACGGCGATGAGGTCGCCCTTTGCATCAACGTATCCCTTGCTCTTGAGCGTCTTGAGTGCGTCGATGTAGCCGCGGATGGCGTCGTCCTGCTTCCCCACCAGTTGCCAGAAACTGAGAGGCTGTCTCATCAGCGCCCGCAGCAGCTTCGCCTGTGTCCTGTCCATATGTACCTCCAGAGGTAGAAATCATCCAATTATACGTGACCGTCACGTACAATGCAATAAGTGCCCCCTCTGCCTGGCTCTCCGCACGCAGGGCGACCAGTTCTAGCAAGTCGGAGAACAGTTCCGGACGCGGACCTCGTCCTGGAAGGGGGCTCTCAGGTTTTCTCTTCGCTCAGAGACTGGAGTTCGTAAAGATTCCTGTAGATACCGTCTTTTGCAAGCAACTCCTCATGTGTTCCGGATTCACTGATGCGCCCTTTCTGCACCACGAGGATGCGATCCACCGTGCGAATGGTCGACAGGCGGTGTGCGACGATGATGCTCGTACGACCCTTGAGAATCTTGCGTATGGCCGCCTGGATGATGGCCTCGGACTCCGTGTCGATGTTGGAAGTGGCCTCGTCAAGGATGAGGACTTTGGGGTCAAAGTACAGCGCCCGGGCAAACGAGATGAGCTGCCGCTGGCCCGAGGAGAGGTTGTTGCCGCGCTCGTACAGATGGTAGTGCAAGCCTCCCTCGAGGCCCTTCACGAACCCCATGCCTAGATAGTCGACGATCTCGATCGCGCGTCGTTCGTCCGGATGCTCTTCGAACAAGGCGATGTTGTCCAGAACACTGCCGCTGAAGATGAACACGTCCTGCATGACGAAGGCAACGCTGCGTCTCAGGAATTCAGCGGGCAGAGTCGCTACGTTTGTGCCCCCGAGCAGGACTCTGCCGCTGTCGACGTCATAGAACCGGGGGACCAGACCCGTGATGGACGTCTTCCCGGCACCAGTCGAACCAACCAGTGCAACAGACCCGCCCTGTTCGACCTTGAAAGTAATGCCCTTGAGAATCTCCTCGCCCTCGTTGTAGCTCAGGTGAACGTCCTGAAACTCGATATCGAATGAAGAGGGAGGGCGGCCGTCAAACGTTTCGGGAGTATAGACTTCCTCTGGTTCATCCATGACACGGAAGATCTTCTCGGCCGAGGCCATGGCCGACTGGATGGTGTCGAACTGCTCTGCCAATTCCTGCACGGGGCGGAAGAAAATCGCCGCGTAGAAGGTGAACGTAATGAGCGTTCCGAAGGACAGGGTCCCGCCCAGGATACGGTCTCCCCCGAAGTACAGGAGGAGGGCGATGGCAAACGTCGAGAGGGCTGCTACCAGTGGCCGGAAGATGCCGTTGAGATGGACGAGACGAAGACGGATGCGCGTGAAGTCACGGTTGATGACGTCGAACTTCTCCTTCTCTTTCTCCTCGATGGCAAACAGCTGCACGACGCGTACCCCCTGCAGACGTTCGGCGATGAAGGCATTGATACGGGACAGGCGCGTTCGCGCCATGCGGTGGGTATCGCGCATAGGGATACGAAGCACGGCAGTGATGAAGATGACGGCCACCAGCACGCCCACCAGGATCCACGTCAGGAACACGTTCAGTGTGAACATCGTGACGAGGACGCCCACCAGCAGCAGCGAATCCTTGGCCAGGTTGACCAGCGAGTTGATGTACATGTCGGCCAGAGCAGCTATGTCATTGGTGACCCGTGTGGTGAGACGACCGGATGGGGCTTTGTCAAAGTAGCTGAAGGGGAGACGCTCGATGTGCTGGAAGAGCTGGACACGGATGTCATACACGACACGCTGCCCCACGACCTCCAGCAGGAGCCTGTTACCATAAGCGACGACCAGCATGACCGCAACGATCACGAGGAAGATGAGAGACAGGCGCCTGATACCGGCCCTGTCTGCCGATCGGAACCAATCACGCTCTGTGGCAGGCAGGCGTTGGAGATCCTCGACGTTCATCAGGAACGATCCTTCTGCGAATGCAGGCGTCGGCGCTTCGAACAACACGGGCACCGCCTGGCTGGTGTAAAAGGCCAGTGTCTCGACTCCAAGCTGTGCTGCCTTGTCTGGCGTGATGACATAGAACGAGACTTGGGTCCCGGCGAGGGAGCGGCCCAGAACGCGGCCTGCATGAGCAAGCTCGGTCTTGTCATAGTAGGAGCGGTCCCCCAGTGTGAAACGTGCGGTCGCAGGCACCAGGCCGTCTACCAGCTTGGCGTCCGCAGCGTTGTCCAGCTGGACGAATCTGGACGAAGTCGGATCGACATACTGGTCAATAGCACTGCGGACGATCAGAGGTTTCAAAATATCGCCGGCGTTCAGGACACAGACCAGCACCAATGCCAGTAGCAGCAGCCAGGTCTGTGGCCTTACGAAGTGCAGCAGACGGCGCATCAGCGTCACGTCGAATGCGCGCTCTTTGACTTCTTCCTGCGTGATCAACTCGCTCATTCTTTCTCCACCTTGCGCTCTACCAGCTGCTTCCTGAAGATATGCCAGTACATGCCCTTCGCCCGCAGCAAATCGTTGTGGGTCCCCTCTTCCGCAACATGTCCGCTATCGAGAACCAACACCTTGTCCATATGCCGCAGTGCAGAGATGCGGTTGCTGATGACGACGGTCGTCGGCTTTGTCTCGAAGCTTGCGATGTTGTCGAGGATATGCTTCTCGGTGTCGGCGTCCACGGCCGACAAGGCGTCGTCCAGGACGAGGATACGAGGCTTCTTGAGAATGGCACGCGCGATGGTGACACGCTGCTTCTCGCCGCCAGACAGCGTGACGCCGCGCTCCCCGACCACCGTACTGAACTCGTCCTGAAACTCCATGATGTTCTTGTAGACGCCGGACAGCCTCGTCGCTTCCTGGACCTCTTCGGACCCGACCGGGAGCTCGGTCACGTTGATGTTCTCCTCGAGTGAGTCCGAGAACAGGAACACGTCCTGGGTCACGACACCGATCGCCCGCCGCAGGTCTTTGATTTGGTAGTCGCGCACGTCATGCCCGTCGACCAGAATCCGTCCCGATGTCGTGTCATAGGCACGCGTCAACAATGAAACGATCGTTGTCTTGCCCGAGCCGATAGGGCCGATAATGCCGACTTTCTGCCCAGGGACCACATGGAAACTGACATCGTCGAGGATACGTTTGCCCTCGCGCTCGAACGTCACATGGTCAAACTCGATCTCTCCACGCATGTCATCGAGCGTGAGAGCGTCCGGCCGCTCGAGGATGGTCGGCTGCATGTCGAGGATCTCGTTGATGCGGGCGAGGGATGCCTGCCCTCTCTGGAACAGGTTGATGGCCCAGCCCAGCGCGAGCATCGGCCAGGCGAGCATGCCGATGTACGTGTTGAACGCCACCAGCCCTCCGATGCTGAACTGCCCCCTTGTGACCAGCAGACCGCCTGCCCACAGGAGGATCAGCGTGGCAATGGAACCAAGGAAGTCGATGAGGGGAAATGTGAGCCCCCAGACCGTCACGAGCCTGACATTGCGGCGTTCGATATCCATGGCTCGTTCCCGCAGACCACGCGCGGCAGCGTCCTCGCGAGTGAAGACCTTGATGACCCGGATACCGGTCATGGCTTCCTGTACATAGTCGCTCAGCGCGGAGAACGCGTCCTGCACGCGCTTGAACAGCTGGAACACGATGGGGCCCGAGCGTGTCACGACGAGCGCGATGAGCACGAGAGGTACCAGCGTCATCAGAGTCAGCGAGCGGTTGAAACGGAACATGGCGACGAGCGTAAATGTCGTCATAATGATGAAATCTGAAATCATGAGCAGACCGTCGCCCAGCGCCTCCCGCACCGCCTCGAGGTCATTAGTCACGAGCGCCATCAGGTCTCCCGTTTTGTGTCTGTCATGGAACTCGGCCGACAGCGACATAAACTTGGCAAAGAGGTTACGGCGCATCTGCTCTTCGACGCGCCTCGCCGAACCCCACAGCAGATACCGCCAGAGGTACCGCCCCACGGTCATCGCCAGGACCAGGAGACCTATCTGGAGCATGGCAACGCCCAGCTCATGGGGACCCGCTGTGAACACCGCCAGTTCGTCGATGATGCGTGCCGTTATCCCCGGGATGACTGTCTGAATGACGTCAACCGCGCCAAGAATCATGATGCCGCCGACGTACTGTGGCCAGTACCGCGACAGCGCAGGGCCAAGATGTCTGAGTCTGTTCGTTCTTTTGGTTTCCGTACTAGTCATAACAAGGTAGAATATTGTCCAATCAGCCCTCTGTCAACCGCTGGGCTCTTTTCGAACCCCGAACGGGCACAACACATTGGCACTCTTGTGCAGAAGCTTTCATGCGGTACCCTGTCTTAGTGAACCCATGAGAACACACACAGATCCGAGTCTCGCCCTGGTGTACGCAAGGCTGGTGGCCGCTTGGGGACCACAGCACTGGTGGCCCGGCGACACACCGTTCGAGGTTGCCGTCGGGGCCGTCCTGACCCAGAACACGAGCTGGTCAAACGCCGAGAAGGCGATCGACGCCCTTCGCTCCAGCGGTGCGCTGTCGATCAAGGACCTGACCGCGCTGTCCGAGACGGACCTGGCGACCCTCATCCGACCTGCCGGTTACCACAACATGAAGACCCGCACGCTTCGGGCGTTGTCTGCGTGGCTCATGCTGCATACGCCCAACGGGGACCCTTCAGAGCTGACGGATGCCGACCTGCAGAGGCTGAGGGTGGACCTCCTGTCCGTGCATGGCATCGGCAAGGAGACTGCAGACAGTATCCTGCTGTATGCCGCCGGTCGTCCCATCTTCGTCGTAGACGCATACACGAAGCGTATTGGCACGAGACTGGGTCTGCTGCCCGAAAACGCAACCTACGACGCCGCGCAGCGGTACTTCACGACGCGACTGACCGAAGACGTATACCTCTTCAATGAGTTCCATGCCCTGCTGGTCCGTCTGGCCAAGGAGCACTGCCGGGCGCGACTCGTGTGTCTCGCCTGTCCATTGGAACAGTGCTGTCCCTCGGCCGACGTATCGCCCCCGACACGACAAGCAGCGAGCCTGTCAACCATGTCCGAAAGGAGATCCACCCCGTGAACTATCGCTACATCTATGGTCCCATCCCATCCAGGCGTCTGGGCCGGAGCCTCGGCATCAGTCCTATCCCCGACAAAACGTGCAACTTCAGCTGCATCTACTGCATGCTGGGTCGCACAGACCACCTTACCAACGAGCGCGAAGAATACTTTAAGCTGGAGGACATCCTCGCCGAACTCGACGATGCGCTCAGGCACGTGTCGCCATCGCCTGATCACATCTCGATCGTCGGCAATGGCGAGCCGACCCTCTATCTTCGCTTGGGGGATCTGATCCGGGGAGTGCGAGGGCTCAGCAGCATTCCCATCGCCGTCATCACCAACGGTGCGCTGTTGTCCGAGCCTACCGTGCGCGGAGCGCTGGCCGATGCGGATATCGTCCTCACCTCGTTCAACGCACCTACAGAGGAGCTCTTCCGCCGCATCGACCGACCATGCCCGGGCATTACGTTCAAGGCTATGAAACAGGGACTGCTGGACTTTGCCCACATGCCGAGGAGAGGCCTGCTCTGGGTGGAGATGATGCTGCTCGAGGGCATCAATGATTCAGCAGAAACACTGGAGCAGACACGATGGGTTCTCCAGGAGGTCGGGCCGGATCGTGTCTTTGTCGACACGCCCATCCGGCCGCCGGCCGAGGAGTTCGCCCGTCCCGTAACGCCCGAAGCACTGGTGCTTGCCGAGAAGGCGCTGGGAGGAGCACAACCGTCGGGCTTCGACTTCGGCGCCTTCACCATTGCAACTGGTTCGGATCCGCTGGAGACACTTGCAGGCATCTGCAAGAGACATCCTATGCGCGAGGACCAGGCAACCCTCCTGCTCGTCAACTCCGGGATCGACCCGCTGCCGGTTCTCGACGCACTGCGTGCCGATCCGCGCTTCAGGGTCGAGCGGTATGCCGGTCAGACGTTTTTTCTCGTCCGCGAAACGAATGGAGAATCAGGCCGATGATCCTCGGGGCACACGTGTCCATAGCGGGGGGAGTGACAAACGCCCCTCAGAACGCTGTTGATTGCACATGCGAGACGCTTCAGATCTTCACCAAAAGTCAGTTTCACTGGCAGGCACCGCCCCTGTCGCGGGACGAAATCGCCGGGTTCAAGCGCGGCATGAAGCTGAATCACCTGGTCCCGGGAACGGTACACGCCGCCTACCTCGTCAACCTTGCCGCCCGCGACCCTGACCTTCTGGTCAAGTCCAGGGACTGCATGATCAACGACATCAGCAGGACCGAGCACCTGGGCATCCCATATCTCGTTGTCCATCCCGGAGCTCACCGTGGACAAGGAGCCGACAAGGGGGTCCACGTAGCGGCCAGAAGTCTGGACTACATCTTCCGGCATACCCCTGCACACCGTACTATGGTGCTTCTCGAAGCTACCACAGGCGCTGGTTCCATCCTGGGCGGCACCTTCGAAGAACTCGCCGCCATACGCAGCCTGTGCCATTTCCCCGCTCGCGTTGGCTTCTGCATCGACACGTGTCACATCTACGGCGCAGGCTATGACATCCGCTCTCCAGCAGGGTACACCGCGACCATTAATCAGCTGGACCGCGTCCTCGGCCTGAACAATATCCGGGCTTTTCATCTTAACGATTCCAAGGGTGCGCTGGGTTCGAAGATCGATCGGCACGCCGAAATCGGACAAGGGGAGATCGGGTTGGAACCATTTCGTCTCCTGCTGACCGACACGCGATTTCGCAAGATACCCGGCATTCTGGAGACGCCCGGAGGCGATGGCGCCTACGCCCGTAACCTCGCCGTCCTTCGCTCTCTCATCCTCTCCCCATGAATTGTGAACCCCATTGTACCTGGTACAATGGGGTTCACAATTGACCGTACTGCAAAAAATCAGAAAACCGGACAACCGCCCCGGACGCAGCATGTCTCCGACGTTGTGATTGCTGCAGGCTGCGCTACACTGCTGGCAGAACTGCGTCAAAGCTGGATCACCTCCTACCTGACGCGGAAAGGAGCTACTATGCGTGGAGCGTTGCGAACCACCTGCGCTTTTCTGCTGGCACTTCTCATCAGTCTGACCTGTGGCTGCACAGCCCAGACCCCGGCCCCACAAGGGGGAGACGTCAAGGGTCCACTGGTGCCGGCGCAGGACCTTGGAACGGTCGAGATCAGCAAGTACAAGGGCAACAACCTGACGAATTTCAAGACCCTGGAGGACAACTCAGTCAAGGGTCCACAGACGGTAGACATCGCATCGTATCGGCTCGTCATTGACGGCGCCGTACAGAACCCCCAGCGCCTCACATATGCCGAAGTGCTGTCACATGTTCACTACCAGAAACTCATCACGCTGCACTGTGTGGAAGGCTGGAGTGCGACGGGACTGTTTGAGGGCGTCCTCATGAAGGACCTGCTGGCGCTGGCAGGGCCACTGCCCTCGGCGGTCACCGTCATCTTCCACGGCGCGGATGACTACACCACGTCCCTCCCTCTCACTACGGTACTCGAGCGCAACATGCTGCTGGCGTACCGCGTCAACAACGCAGACCTGGTCGCCCGCAACGGGTATCCGTTCCAGCTGGCCGCCGAAGACAAACTCGGGTACAAGTGGTGCAAGTGGGTCGTGCGCATCGAGCTGTCCACCGACCCTAACTTCAAGGGGTTCTGGGAGCGCCAGGGATTTGGCAATGACGCAGAGGTCAACCCGAGTCCACAGTATCCTTCGTCTCCCGGGAACCCATAAGAAATCAAGCGTTCGGGCGTCTGGCATGGGATGTTGCAAAAATGGGACGTTCAGTTATGATGGGCTCAGAGTGCTTAACAGTCCTGCGCGCTTGGAGGGCTCCACAATGGCGCAATGACTGGCAGGAGTCAAACTTGAAAAGGAGGAGCAGGGATGAACGTATCGCTGGCAGTACATCGTGTCGGGGCGGACACAGCAAAGAATATTGAGCGAATGGACCTTGCAGTAACGCAATCGGCAAAGGCGGGAGCGCACCTCGTCCTGTTCTCGGAAGCTGCGACCACAGGGCTGATCCTCAACGACGATCCCAGGCATGACCTGATGCTTGGAGAACCGGTACCCGGCCCTGCAGTGACGCATTTCGCCGACTTGGCCAAGTCCAGCCGCATCCACATCGCGTTCGGCATTCTTGAGCGAGACGGAGCAGCGCTGTATGACAGCGCCATCCTGGTGGGCCCCAGCGGTGACATGCTCCTCAAGTATCGTCGCATCGATCCAAGTTGGCACACCCAGATGGGGGACTCGAAGCTCTATCGTGAGGGAGCGGAATGCCCTGCCGTCGATACGCCGATCGGCCGCTTTTCGTTTGCCATTTGCGGCGACCTGTTCAACGACACGGTGGCAGAACAGGTACGGGAGCAGCATCCGGGTTTTCTCCTCATGCCCTTCGCGCGCTGCTTCGACAGCGGTTTGTGCGACCAGAAACGGTGGGAGACCGAGGAACGCCGCATCTACATCGAGCGTGTCCAGAAAATGGCTGTCACGACGCTTATGGTAAACTCGCTAGGAGAGAGGAGTTTCGACGGAGGTTCGTTCGGGGGAGCCATGGTCGTTCACGCCAACGGCCGCATCACCCACTCACTCCAACTGGGAATGCCCGGAATGATCGTCGCAGCTATCTAACAGAGCGACGTCAGGGTCTCACTGAAAGCGGCTCTGGATCACGACAGGCCCAGGGTACGTTGAGGACCAATCCTATTATGAAACGGGGAGGAACCATGGAAGGACAACAGTCAGGCGTCCGCATTGGCAGGCGCGCATTTATCTCGGCGGCACTCATTCTTCTCGTCCTCATGATCGGCGCGGGGATTCTGACGCGCCTTGTCCCGGCCGGGGAGTATCAACGTACCGTGCAGGACGGGCGTGAGATACTCGACCCGACTTCCTTCAGCCTGTCACAGGCGCGACCACTCCCCGTATGGAGATGGTTCACAGCTCCCGTGGAGGTCCTCGGCAGCAGCGATGCCGTCATGGTCATCACCATCATCCTGTTTATCCTGCTGGTCGGCGGCAGTTTCGCCGTTCTTGACCATGCCGGCGTTATCCGTACGATCATCGCACGCATCGTGACGAGATTCCGTTCCCGGAGGTATGTGCTGATTGCGGTCGTCTGCCTCTTCTTCATGGCCATGGGCGCACTGCTGGGCGTCTTCGAGGAGACGGTACCTCTGATCCCTATCATCGTCGCCCTGGCGTGGTCCATGGGCTGGGATTCGCTCACAGGACTCGGCATGAGCCTGCTCGCTACCGGTTTCGGGTTCAGTGCGGCAATCGCCAACCCCTTCAGCATCGGGGTCGCTCAACGCATCGCAGGACTGCCCCTGTTCTCCGGAGCATGGTTTCGCTTCATCGTTTTCGCAGTCATGTATGTCCTCGTGGCAACATTCGTCATCCTGCATGCACGCCACGTCGAGCGTGACTCCTCATCGAACCTGTCCTGGCCGGAGGAGCAGGCGGCTCGCGCTCGGTACCGGCAATCATCCGACGACCTCACCTTCGTGGCACCTCGCCGCGCCGTCACCTGGGCAGTCTCCTGTCTCGGTATCATGCTGGCCATCGTCCTGCTGGGCCCGTTGGTCCCCATCTTCCAGACATATTCACTGCCCATCATCGGTCTCGCCTTCGTGGCAGCCGGCCTGGGCGCCGGGTTCATGGCTGGCCTGGGGGCACGCGACACGTTCAGGACTTTTGCCTCCGGTCTGGCCGGGATAGCTCCCGGCATCCTGCTCATCCTGATGGCCATGAGCATCAAGCACATCGTTGCCGAAGCGGGGATCATGGACACGATCCTCCACGGCGCGGCCACGGGCATCTCGAAGACCTCGCCTTCCGTCGCCAGCCTGCTCATCTACGCCGTGACCCTCGCAATGAACTTCTTCATTGGTTCCGCGTCGGCCAAGGCGTTCCTCATGATGCCTCTCCTGGCACCGCTCGCAGACCTCGTCGGCCTCACGCGGCAGATCGCAGTCACTGCATTCTGCTTTGGCGACGGCTTCAGCAATCTCATGTATCCGACGAACGCCGTCCTGCTAATTGGATTGGGACTGACCAGCGTATCGTACCCCCGCTGGTTCCGCTGGACAATCCTCCTTCAGCTCATGACACTGGTCGTGACGGCTGCCTTCCTGCTGCTCGCCGTTTCACTGCACTTCGGCCCCTTCTAGCCAGATGACGTCTCTTATTCCGCACAGTTTCGAGGCATCCCGCGAGCGGTTCCGTTCCAGCCTCGGCCGTGTTGCGGTCCGCTGGCCCTCCAGCCGGATCGCAACACATATGATCAAGGGAGATGGGGACGACCTGAGCATCGATATTCTGCACGCCCCGGCAACGCAGCAGGCGCAGCACCTGCTGCTGGTGACAACCGGTGAGCACGGCATCGAAGGATTTGTCGGCTCGGCGGTCATGGAGCTGGCGATCGGGGCGGTCCTCCCGAAGCTTGACCCTGCGACGACTTCGCTATGTCTCGTCCATGCCATCAACCCCTGGGGCATGAAGCACGAGCAGCGCACGAATGCGGCAAACGTCGACCTGAACCGCAACTTCGTCATGTCCTGGGACTCCGCTTCCCGGACCAACAACGGTTATCGGCGCCTCCAGTCTATCTTCCAGCCGCAGGGACCGATGCCCTCCGTAGTACGGAACCGCCTGCTCGTCTGGGGTCAGGTGATGGGACTTGCCGTGACCGGCAAGTCCGGGATGCTCCGGCAGGCACTTCTGGCCGGACAGTATGAAGAGCCGGCAGGCCTCTACTATGGCGGCACCGAGTGGCAACCGGAGACTCAGATCATGCAACACTTGTACGATGACTGCCTGAAAGCTGTGCCTCATCTGGTACATATAGACTTGCATACGGGATATGGACCCCGGGGCCGCATGAGCGTCGTCAATTCGGGACTGGATCCGGAGCCCTCCGCGCGATGGGCGAAGCGCATCGACTACCCCAATGTTGTCGCTGCCACATCGCAGGAGTTCTACCACATCGAAGGCGATATGATCGATTACATGTACCGGACGTGTGAGGTCAATGCCCCGACGATCTCAATGTATGCGACCTGCTTCGAGTTTGGATGCCTGGGCGATTCTCTCCCGGCCCAGATCGACAGCTTGTGGTCTGCCGTAGCGAGCAATCGCGTGCGCCAAAACGGCGCTGCCAACGAAGTCATCGCAGATAAGGTCCAGAGGCTCTGGCGGGAAGCCTACTGCCCGTCGGATCCTTCGTGGGAAGAGCACGCACAGAGCGATGCCCTGCGTGCGTTCCATGGCATTCTGCACGATCAAGGTCTGATCTCCTGAAGGGAAGGGCAGGAGTGAACAGGTCTGGGCTTGACGTTGCAGAGGCATACCGGAAAGCCGCGTCCGTCAGTATTCATGCCGCTCCATGGGCTCTTATGGGTCGGTCTTGACAAGAACACCTATCGACCTATTCTGACGATAGATAAGCGTTGGGTTCCTGTGGCAAGTACGGTGGAGACAGAACGCACCATTGTCCAGGCGATCAGGGATGTGTTGAGGTTCGAGTTTGTGAAGTACTCGGCATCGGCGCAACAGCACAGAAGTCAGAGGTCATCATTCACACGTTGGTAGATTCCGTTGTGGCTTGCAGAGAGCGTTTCGTGCAGCGCCCCCGATTGGAGGCAGCATGGACCAGACGATCCTGTTCGTCTTTCCTCGGCATAGCGACTTTGGACGTCTCACGACTGCTGGTGACGTATGGACTGTTGCGTCTGACCTTGCCAACATCCAGCGGCTTCTCGAGGCAACCCCGGAGGACCTGAGCCGAGAACTCGGTTTCGTCGCTCAACGCATCCTGACTGATGCGGCCTTTGCTGTCCGCTACGAGTCGCTCCTCATGGTGCTGACAGATGACGGCCCGTTCGACGAGTGGGCCTTGCTCCACCCGACACTTGATCTGGTCGAGCGTGAGCACCTGCGTCTGCTGTACCGTCACAACGTCTTCAACCTCTATGTCCTTCTCCAGGACGTCCTATGTCCGGACAGTGCCGATCTCATGAACGCTCCATCCGAGGAGACCCACTCATGAAGACCCCGATTCTCATCTGCGAAACCACCTTGCTGCTTGACCCGCGCGATCTTGGCGGACGACACGACGTTCGGGTCCTCGTCCAGATTCACTGGGAGGATGTCCGCGAGAGCCTCGCCCTGCGTGCCGGAACGACGACCCGCCCTTTCGATCCCAGGAGCTGGAAAGGCTTCGTGGCAAGGGCACTGCGCCTGGCAGATCTGTGGATTCACGACAGCTACGTCCACCAAGTGATGTGGTGGCCCGGCGACGACTCGTTGCCAACGGGCTGGTTTGCCATGTACTGTTTCCCGGCCGGTCCGAGACGTGTCCTCCTGGGCGTCATGCGATACCTCGGCACCGGAGGGGATACACTGCCATGTATCGGATCCACGTGCTTCTGCGAGAACCCGTGGTGGCAACAGGGTGGAGACTATCTCAACTACCTGTTTCACCTTGGGCCAGGTGGCAAACGCCAGGCCGCATGAAGGGGCTCATGTACAGGACCACGCTGTTTATATTCGACCAGCCGCTCGACAGCGATACGGACCAGGCTGTGCTGCAGGCAGCCCAGACCGCCGAGCGTGCAGAAACGGTGCAAGCTGTCCTCACCGTCAGTGAAGGCGACATCCAGAGCGAGCTCGACTTCATTGAGCACTCCATCTGTGGTAACGCTGCTGCTGAACGAGCCTACGCAGTGTTTGTGGAGCAGCTGGAGCGGCCCATGGGCTGCGAGGCGGTGCTTGCGGCGTCAGGTGAGACATCTGTTGAGGAACGCGCCTTGCTCCTGGACCACTACCTCGTGATCGCCCACCGCATAGCGCAGGGCTTCCACGAGAGGGCACAGAGGCACTCCAGCTGAACCACGTCCAGCAACCATCAGATTCGCATGGTCCAAGGCTGGACACGATGCTCCTTTCCCGCTATCATACCAAGGACATGAAACCGCTTATCAGTCTTTCAGAAATGAGTTCTGTGTTCACGCTTGTCCTCATCGTGGTTGTGGGCATCCTGCTGCGTCGTGTTCATGCCCTCACGACGGAGGACGCCACCACCATCCGCAAGCTCGTGTTCAACGTCTCCCTCCCCGCTCTCATCTTCATCAGCGTGTACGGCAACCCTATCCCGCTGAAGGCGTTGTGGCTCATTCCGGGTGTCATCATTATCCAGGTTGTAGGATACGTGGCTTTCAGGCTCGTCCCCACCCGCTATCGCGAAACGGTCTTCTCTGGGTTCCTCGGGAACACAGGTTTCATGGGATATCCCGTGGTGCAGGCGATCCTTGGCCAGGGCGCACTGCCGCTTGCGGTCATCTATGAGCAGACACATTCACTCATGATCTTCAGCACCTGGGTGCACAGGAATGCCCGCAGCTTCGTCAACCCGCCGCTGATCGCCATGGTCCTGGCACTCATGCTCAAGTCTGTGGCCCTGCCACAGTTCTTCACCGACGCATGCAAGCTCGTCGGCAACACGACGTCTCCCCTCGCCATGATCTTTGTGGGGCTCAATGTGGAACTGGAATTCAACTGGCATGCGCTCATCGCGGCGGCGATCAAGCTTGCCCTCGTACCGGCAATGGCGCTCGCCCTGACGTTCGTCCTGCCTGTCGCCGGCGACATCCGCTCTGCATTCATCCTCCAGAGCGCCATGCCCACCATGGTCGCCAGTGTCGTGTACGGCGCTGAGATCGGCCTGGACGTGAAGAAGCTGTCCCGGAACGTCGTCGTCTCGACGCTCCTGTTCCCGCTGACTATCCTCTTCTGGGGACGATTCCTCTAGAGGACAAGCTCTTCTCCGTCGTTCCCGCGTCACGCCCCTTACGAACGCTACGTAATCGTGGTCGTGACGGCCCATTCGTCTTGACTGGATTCTGCATCAAGGTATGCTTGCTTCGTCTGGTTATGAAGTGCACGAGCGACTGCGGTGTCGCATGTCTCATGAAGGTCACTGTGCGTGACACGCAAGGATCAAAGGTGTGGTGGGAGACCCGTTGAAAGGTCATCTCGAAGCGGAGGAATGCGACATGAGAAGAGCTCTGTCAGTGTTCGTAGCGGTGTGTCTCGTCCTGTCACTGTGCACGGGTGTCTTCGCTCCTGTGCCCACGGCAAGGGCGAAGGATTATTTTGAGGATCCTTACTACTACATTCTCAATGGCACGACCCCTGAAACCGCCACGCTTACAGGCTATACAGTGCTGGGCGGCGCTGTCGTCATCCCCGACACGCTGGGTGGGTTCCCGGTGACCAACATCGGCGACCATGCGTTTTTCCTATGCGGCACATTGACCAGCGTGATCATCCCCGACAGCGTGACCAGCATCGGCGCACTTGCGTTCTGCCAATGCTTCGCATTGACCAGCGTGACCATCGGGAGCGGCGTGATCAGTATTGGCGTTGGTGCGTTCGAGAGCACGGGGCTGACCAGCGTGATCATCCCCGACAGCGTGACCAGTATTGGCGAACGGGCGTTTCACGGCTGTAGCGGATTGACCAGCGTGGCCATCGGGCACAGCGTGACCAATATTGGCGTTGTTGCGTTCGCCTTTTGTTCGGGGTTGACCAGCGTGACCATCCCCGACAGCGTGACTTACATTGACAGTAATGCATTCTTAGGTTGTGCTTCGTTGACCGGTGCGTACTTCTTGGGCAACGCACCCACGATGGGATTTCAAGTTTTTCAGGATTCCCCGACCGGATTCACGGTGTATTATGTTAATGGCACCACTGGTTGGACGGATAGCCCATGGATTGAATATGGGTATACAACCGCGCCCTTCGCCTCGTATATCACTCCGTCTGCCGGCCCTGGCGGGAGCATCAGCCCCTCGTCGAAAGTCATGGTACTGCTCCATGGCGATGAGCCCTTTACGATCACGTCCAACGACTACTACCACGTGGCGGACGTCCTCGTGGACGGGAGCACGGTGGGTGCAGTCACCTCGTATACTTTCACGAACGTGATCGCAGCCCATACGATCGCGGCGTCCTTTGCCATCAATACGTATACCGTCACCTACAATGCCAACAGCGCAACCGGCGGCACCGTCCCGACGGACAGCACCAGTTACTATACCGGCGACACCGTGACTGTCCTGACGAATAGTGGAAGCCTGGTCAGGACCCATTACACCTTCAACGGCTGGAACAAACGATCGGACGGATTAGGTACGCATTACATAGCGGGTTCTGACACCTTTTACATGGGTTTAGCCAATGTCACCCTCTATGCAGAGTGGACGGCTAACACCTACACCGTCACCTTCAACAAGAACGGCGGCGACACGGACGCATCTCCGACGACCAGCACCGGCATCCTCTACAATGGGACGGCGACCCTTCCGACCACCACCCCCACCTGGGTTGGCCATACCTTCGCCAGCTGGAACACGCAGTCGGACGGCAACGGCACGACCTTTACCGCATCGACGCTGGTTACTGCCAGCATCATGGTCTATGCCAAGTGGACCCTTACCAACTACACGGCACACTTCAATGCCGAGGGCGGGTCTCCAACGCCTGGTGATCAGACGGTTGCCTTTGGCACCACAGTCTCGACACCGGCAACACCGACGTATACCGGCCATACCCTTGCTGGTTGGTACACGGAAGCCACGTATGTCACCCAGTGGAACTTCGGCACGGACACGATGCCGGCACACGACATCACCCTATATGCCAAGTGGACTACTAACACCTTTACCATTACGGCGTCGGCTGGGGTCAACGGCACCATCACTCCCTCCGGTCCCGTGTCCGTGACCTATGGCGCGTCGCAGTCGTTCACCATAACGCCGAACCCCGGCTACATGATCGATACGCTGACCGTTGATGGTGGCGTCGTCAGCCATGCGACGAACTTGCTCACCTATTTCGTGTCTCTGACGAACGTTGTGGCCCCTCATGCGATTTCTGTAACGTTTAGACCAGTGCCCGACGTATTGCCCCCCACGATTACTCTGCCAGACTTCAACGGCATGGCTGGCGTGACCCACTGGTCCACTGGACCAGTTCAAACCTTCACCGTGAGTACCTCTCCCTTCCCTCTCACGTTCACGCTTGACGACAACAGCGGGTCCGCCAAGTGGACGATCAGGGTCAATGGTGTTGTCATCGTCGACCCTGTCGGCACCGGCCTCATCACCTATCCCGTCCCATTGTCGGAAGGTCGCAATGAGGTCATGATCAGTGCCGTCGATGCTTCGAGCAACGCGAGCAGCCAGAAGCTGGTCATCTATCTGGACACGACCGGACCGATCGTAACGGTGGATCCCGCTCTTCCCTCTTCTGTTGCTTCCCCGAACCTGACCATCACAGGGAGTGTACAGGACGCAGTCTCTGGACTGACTTCGTTCTCCATCAACGGGACGCCGGTCATCCTCTTTGCTGATGGGTCCTTCCGTGAGCAGCTGACCCTGACCAAGGGAGACAATACCATTGCGGTCGAAGCCGTTGACAGGGCCGGCAATGTCACCAGGCAGATGGTCACCGTCCGGTATGGAACTACTTCGTCGGTGCCGGTTGTCCGTTCGTCCCTCCTCGTTGTCCTCACGATTGGACAGAAGTCCATGCAGGTCAACGGCATGGCGGTCACGATGGATGCAGCACCCGTCATCCAGAACGGGCGTACCCTCCTTCCTCTCCGCGCTCTCATCGAGACCCTGGGAGGCACGGTGGTGTGGAATGCCACGACGAGAACGGCAACAGTGACGCTTGGCAGCCGCACCGTATCGGTGACGATCGGCAACCCAATAGGAATGGTAAACGGCAAGAAGGTCGCCATCGACACGGCCAATGCCAAG